>Ga0307986_10002698_pt1 | contig 12617 bp, 12 predicted proteins | sample EllFjometageno82_FD_203170 | JGI IMG/M metagenome (GOLD analysis project Ga0307986, IMG submission 203170) | Marine microbial communities from Ellis Fjord, Antarctic Ocean - #82 | ecosystem: Environmental > Aquatic > Marine > Unclassified | place: Southern Ocean | collected 2014-10-09
TAACCAAATTATAAATTTAGTTAATGCTGCACCATCATAAATATGAGATTTAATAGAATTTTTAATCTCTATTTTATTTTTTAAAGACTTTAAATGATAAATTGGATCTTGTTTTTCTAATATTATATTATTTTTTTTTATAATTGATTTATAAAATACAGAACAAGTTGAAGTATCTATTAGAATTTTTTTGTTAAATAGACTTAAGAAAAAATTAGGAAGTAAATTAAAATCATAAATTTTTACTTTTTTATTAATTTTACTTTTAAAAGATTTGCTAATTTTTTTTAAATTACAGAATAATAATATTTTTCCATTTTTATCGATTATAGCATGTGAATTGGGAAGAGGAGAATAGCTTGTATCCTGACCTCTAATATTTAATAACCATGCAACATTCTCAGATGCTGTAGTAAATAAATATTCAACTTTATTATGTTTAATTAGTTCTACTAACTTAAGTAATTTTTGCTCAACTTTTAATCCAGCATCTTTATCTTTTATTAAATAAAAATTTTTAGTATTTGAATTTTTCTCTTTCTTCCATAGAAGATCAATTAAATTTTCATTAACTGGCATTAGTTTTATAAAATTATTACCAAAAAGCCTTCTTAATGAATTTTCTGTATGCAGTTTAGGATCAAACCCTAAGTTTAAGTTTCTATTTTTAAAAATATTAAAAGGGTATTCTTTAGGAATATTACAAATTTGAAATTCTTTTCTACATTGAATTCCTGCCTGAATAGTATACCTGCCATCTACAAACATATAACTTTTATTTTTAAGAATAACTGCAAATCCAGCTGAACCTGTAAAATTAGAAATATATTTTAGGTTATCTTCAGTTGCTTCAACATACTCTCCAAAAAAATTATTATTTTTTGGTATTATGTAACCATCTAAATTAAATTTTTTAAAATATTTTCTTAATGCTATTATTTTTTCCATTTTAACATCTTATTTTTTTTAAACCTTTCCCAACCTGGACTTTTGTACTCACTATCAAATTCTATATCAATATCTTGATTAAATTCGAAGTCACTTTTAAATTCTGACGCAGCTTCAATTTGATTTTTTTCAATATTTTCATCTGGAATTTCATTAACGAATCTTGAGGGTAAGGCATCCATCCAGTCACCATGATATGATCTTTTCATGGCAAAAGATAAATATGCTTCTTTCTTAGCTCTAGTTATACCAACATAAGCAAGTCTTCTTTCTTCTTCTAAAGCTTCATCTCCTTTTTCCTCCAACGACTTTTGGTGAGGGAACAAACCTTCTTCCCACCCAGGCAGAAAGACCACATCAAACTCCAAACCTTTAGCAGCGTGCATAGTCATTAAATTTATCTTTTCACCTTCCCATTCTTTATCAATAGCTGTAGCGAGCGCGACGTGTTCCAAAAAAGATTGGATATTTTCATATTCATGCATAGCCCTTAAAAGTTCTTTTATATTTTCAAGTCTATTTTCATTTTCTATATCTTTTTTATTTTTAAGCATTTCAGAATAGCCAGATTCATCTAGGACAATCTTTAATAAGTCATAATGTTTATTAGTTTTAGTATCCACTCTCCACTTATCAATCATTTTAGTTAATTGTAATAAGCTTGTTTTCATTTTAGGTTTAAGGATGTCAGCTTCTAAACTTTTCTTAATAGCATCCTCAAGACATAATTTATTTTGACTTGCAAAACTATATAGTTGTTTGAGTGTGCTCTCACCCACACCTCTTTTGGGATTTTCGATTACTCTTTCTAAAGCTAAATCATCAAATTTTTGATTTATAATTCTCAAGTAAGCTACTGCATCTTTAATTTCTGCTCTTTCATAAAATCTAGTACCACCTAAAACTCTATAACCCAAACCTACTTTAAGAAATCTTTCTTCAAATTCTCTTGTTTGATAAATAGCTCTCACTAAAATAGCCACATTGTTTAGAGAATATTTGGTTTTTAATTTATTTTCTGCAATATCACTAATATTTTCAGCTTCTTCACGACCTGTTTGATAACAATTAAGTTTTACTTTCTCACCTTGTTGAGCTGAAGACCATAGTTTTTTTTCAACTCTGCCTGTATTATGTGAAATTAAAGCTGAAGCTGTTTCTAAAATATTTTTAGTAGATCTATAATTTTGCTCTAACTTAAAAACTTTACAATTTTTATAAATATGATCAAAGGTTAAAAAGTTTTTAATTTCCGCACCTCTCCAGCTATAGATAGATTGATCATCATCTCCAACACAACATATATTTTGTTGGTCATTAACTAAAAGATTTAACCATTTATTTTGTATAAAGTTAGTATCTTGAAACTCATCAACTAAAATATATTTAAAATTATTATTATAAATTTTTTTGATATCAGAATGATTTTCAAATAATTTTACACAATATAAAATGAGATCACCAAAGTCACATGCGTTAAGATCTCTGATTTTAGCCTGGTAAATTTTATAAACTTTAAAAATAGATTTCTCTAAACCAGTAAATCTATCTTCTTTAATATCCTCAGGAAGTAAGCCTTTATTTTTCCATTTATCTATGAAAGATAAAATAAACTGTGGTGTAATTTTTTTGGCGTCTATGTCTTCTGCTTTACTAATATTTCTTACTATCTTTTTCTGATCATCAGTATCTAGAATAGTAAAATTCCCTTTTAGTCCGATTGCCTCAGCATGTCTTCTTAAGAATTTGACGCTAATCGAGTGAAAAGTGCCTAACCAAGGAACCGAAGTTGACTTTTCACTCACATAGCTAAGAACGCGACTTTGCATTTCTTTTGCTGCTTTGTTAGTAAAAGTCACACAAAGTATTTGATTAGGCCATGCTTTTTTTGAATTAATTATATGTGCCAATCTTGTAGTTAATACTCTGGTTTTACCAGAACCTGCCCCAGCCACTATTAAGTTTGGACCCTCTGTACTTAACACAGCTTCTTTTTGTTCCTTGTTTAAATTTTCTATTAATTTATTTATAGAATCCATAATAATACCAAATATCTATACACTACTTAATAGATGAACATAAATGAATAAAAGAATAAATTTTATTTTTAAAGATAAAAAAATTAATAAATTTTTTTTATATTTACTTGTATTTTTTGTTACAATTTTTTCAGTTTACTTTTTTATACCAAAATTTTTTAATTATACTCCAAAGTTAATTGCAGAAAGCCTAAAAAAAAATAGTAATATTAATATAAAGAATATTTCAAAAATTAATTATAAGTTTCTTCCATCCCCAAGACTTAGATTGCTAGGAAGTAACTTGGAGTTTGAAAAGAATATTTTAATAGTGAAGAATGCTGAAATTGATATCATACTTAATCCATTAAGCGTCATTAACTACAAAATTCTTGATTATAATAAAATTTTAATAAAAAAAGGTTTTTCAACTATTGAAATTAATAAACTCAATCAATTATTTAATTATATTAAAAAAAATAAAAAAAAAATTAATTTTGAAAAAAATAATATTATTTTATTAAAGAAAAAAAAAAAATTATTTGAAATTAGTGATAGCCAGTTAAAGTTTAGTACAGCAAAAGAAAATCAACAATTAAATATAAATGGATTTTTTTTTAATCACAAAACTTTTTTTATTTTTAAAAATAGATCTGATGGTAAAACTAAGATAATTTTAAAAATACCAAAACTTGACGTATCAACTAATATTACACTCGAAGAAACAAATAATTTTAAGACCTATGAAGGCCTAGCTAATATAAAAATTTTAAATAATTTTTTTCAATTTAATTTTATCAAAGAAAAAAATATTACAATTAAAAAAGGTTTTGTGAGAAGCAGTTTAGCAAACTTTCTATTTAAAGGAGAGCTATTTTTTAAACCATATTTTTCTTTTCATTTAGACATTGAACCAGCTACACTAAGTGTTGAAAAACTAATTCTTTTCCTTCGAGATAGATATTTTTTAGAAGATTTAGCTGAAACTAAGATAATAAAAAAAATTGATGGCTCTTTAAATTTTAGGAATCTGTTTGATGGTAGTGTAATTTTTAAAAATACAGAAGTTTTATTTAAAAATTTTAGAATAGGCAAAAATAGTCAAATATTTTTTGATGCCAAAATTTATGAATTTGGAAAAAAAGGAAGAATTCAATTTAATTTAGTGACAAATATACAAAACAAAGAAACTGTAACAAAAAACCTAAAAATTTTAGGATATGTGATTCCATCAAATTCAAACGTTACCTTTGAGAAAATAATATTTGATAAGGAAATTTTTACAAAGAAAAAAATAAAAATTTATGAAAAAAGATTTAAAGATGAGGTAATTGGTGCTTCATTAAGCAATTTTTTTAATGAAAAAAAATTAAAATATTTTTTTAAAAATTTTTAAAAATAATTTACCTAGGTTTAGTCATCAACATAGGATTCATTATTCTATTGTATTCTTTCTCGTTAAGAATTCTTGATTTAATTATTTCTTCTTTTAACGTAGTTCCATTTTTGTGTGCATCTTTAGCAATTTTTGCCGCTTTGTCGTATCCAATTTTTGGAGCAAGAGCGGTTACCAGCATAAGAGAATTATCTAACAAATACTTAATCCTTTTTTTATCTGCTTTAATTCCTTTAATACAATAAAGAGCAAAAGTTTTTGCAGAGTCAGCCATGATTTCAATTGATTGTAAAATATTATGAATGATTAATGGTTTAAAAACATTTAGCTCAAAGTGTCCATGTGACCCCGCCATAGTAATGCCATTATGGTTTCCGATTACTTTTACACAAACCATAGTTACAGCTTCTGATTGAGTTGGATTTACTTTTCCTGGCATTATAGAAGAACCAGGTTCATTGGATGGCAATATTAATTCTCCGTAACCAGCTCTTGGGCCTGATCCTAAAAATCTAATATCATTTGCAATTTTCATCAAACAAACCGCAGCAGTATTCATGGTTCCTGAAAAATTTACTATAGGATCGTGAGTTGCTAAAGCAGCAAATTTATTTGGTGATACTTTAAAAGGTAATTTTGTAATTTTACTAATTTCTTTAACAATTTGTTTGTCAAAATTTTTTCTTGTATTTAGCCCCGTTCCAACAGCGGTACCGCCTTGAGCAAGAAAATAAATTTCTTCTAAAGCTTTTTCAATTCTTTTAATAGATTCTTTCAACTGAAATTGATAACCAGAAAATTCTTGCCCTAAAGTTAACGGTGTTGCATCTTGAAGATGAGTTCTTCCTAATTTTACTATTTTATTAAATTCTTTTACTTTTTTTCCCAATTCTTTTTCTAATAGTTTGAGAGAAGGAAGTAGCTTATCTATAGTTTTCATTGCAATAGATATATGCATTGCAGATGGAAAAACGTCATTGGTAGATTGAGATTTGTTTACATGATCATTAGGATGAACTGGTTTCTTACTGCCTAATTTACCACCCATCATTTGAATAGCTCTGTTAGCTATAACTTCATTAACATTCATATTTGTTTGAGTGCCAGAACCTGTTTGCCAAACTTTTAAGGGAAAATGATTATCTAGCTTACCCCGAATAACTTCTTCAGAAGCTTTGATAATATATTTACTAATTTTATTATCTAAGTCTTTATTCTTCGTGTTAACTATGGCCGCTGCTTTTTTAATAATTGCTATTGAGTGAATTACAACAGGTCTAACTAAAAAATCGCCAATATTGAAATATTTTTTTGACCTTTCAGTAGAAGCTCCCCAATACTTATCACCAGCAACTTTAATATTTCCGATACTATCAAATTCTGTTCTGTATTTCATGAGTGATTTGAAGTTATAATATATGTTCGTTCTAAACAAATCAAACTTGATATGGAGTAAATATGAACAATTTTCAAAGTGTTAAAAAATTTATGAAAACTTTTGGCCAGGAAGTTAAAAGCAAAGCTGAATTTCCGAATGAAAAAATAGAGAAATTGAGGTACGAACTTATTAAGGAAGAACTTGAAGAATTAAACCAAGCTATCAAGGAAAAAGACCTTAAAGAAGTAGCCGATGCTCTTACTGATATTCTGTATGTAACTTATGGTGCTGGCCATGCTTTTGGCATTGATCTTGATGAATGTTTTGACGAGGTCCAGAGATCAAATATGAGTAAATTAGGTTCTGATGGAAAACCAATTTACGATGAAAGTGGAAAGGTCATGAAAGGTCCTAACTACTTTAAGCCAGATTTAAGCAAATTTTTAAAATAATTTCTTATGAAAAATCATAGAAGAAAGTTTTTAAAATTATTCGGACTAGCTTATCTGTCAGTCATTTTGTTTCCATACAATTTGCTATATTCTGCGACAAAAAAAATTATTAATCCTGATCTTACTAATGAGCAAAAAAAAATCATGCTTGAAGAGTCTACTGAAAAACCATTTTCCAGTCCCTTAAATAATGAAAAAAGAAAAGGCTTTTTTCATTGTGCTAACTGTGGTGCAAAACTTTTTGCATCAAATAGTAAGTTTGACAGCGGAACAGGCTGGCCTTCTTTTACAGAGTCACTACCAGGAGCTTTTAAAACCAAAACAGATTATTCATTCGGGATGAAAAGGGTTGAATATCACTGTTCAAATTGTGGAGTTCACCATGGCCATGTTTTTGACGATGGGCTAACGTCCACTCAAAAAAGATTTTGTAATAATGGTTTATGTTTAATTTTTAAACCAGAAAATTAATATTAATAAAAAAAAATAAATAAATATTTAATTTCAATTTCCTTAACAATTTTTTTTCTCTTTTATTTTATTTAAATGAATAGCTCTATCTTTTGCAGCTATCGTGGCTTCATTTATATTCTTTATTGACATTCCATATCCAGGAAGAAAAAATAATATTGCTCCTATATTATGTGGGGCTTTAACATTTTTTGCTTCTTGAGCTTTATCAGCATATTGGTTTGCCTTAGCAATTTCAGAACTTAATTCTTTACAACTTAATTCATTATCATTAGGTCCAATAACATTCACCACAGTAGGTGTTGCGCATGAAACACAAAAAAATGATAAAATTGATAATAATAAAATTTTTTTCATAAACGCATCAATATTGTCATTTTTTTTAAAAAGCAACCTAAGATCGTCACTATTAAAATTTTTATTAAAAATTTGTCTTTTAAATAAAGTGAATTAAAGTCTGTTTTAAATCATCCATATTTGGTTATATTAGAGTAATATTTAAATAAAAAAACTAATGAAATAATAATCAACTTTTATTTTATTAGCTTAAATAGATGTTTTAATTTTTTTTTTAAGGGATTACCTAAAATCTTGTTTTGAGCATAAAGAGATAAGTTATTTTTTTCACTATTATGCAACGCACCATGAAAAGTTATTCTTGGTGTGATGGCACATCTTCGTGTGCTTACCTCGTGCCACGAGTAACCACTTGCACAAAGTACTATTAATCTATTGTCAGTATAATCATATGTTTTTTCTATGCTTAGGTCGCTAGGATAAATATTTAGCATGTCACAAGCCAAAGTTCCTATTTTTGATTTAAACAAATATCTCTCTTCTCTACTTAACAAATTAAGAGACCCACCAAATGAGTAGTCTTCAGGAAGTCTCACGTAATATAGAAAACCTAATATTACCGAAGTATCATCAAGATGAATTTCTCTTCTTTTAGCCGAATTAGAAGGTGGTAAAAAAGCAATTTCAGAATTTAATGTATCTTGTTTTATTTCCTTAAGAATATTTTTTTTATCAAATCCCGTAGAACCTTCTAAGAATCCACTTAGTTTATTTACTAAGCTTTGCATAAATTCTTTTGATTTGAAAAAACTATTAACCTCGGAAGAAACTTTTAAATTTGGATTTGACTCTAAATTTTTTTGAGTTAGTGCGTAAGCTCCATATTGTTTTTGATTATCAGTTTCTATTTCCTGCACCACTTGTTCGCTTTTTTCTTTGGATAAATTGAGACGTAACTCATTATGTAAATCATTTACTGTCGATGTATCTAAAAAATTATCAATAACTAAATGGGGAAATGGACTGGTAGTTACATTTGACTCTAGAATTTTATTCAAATTTTTAAACATTATACTTATTAGAATTAATCAAATTTACTAAAATTAGCAAGGGATGTATTTATCCCAGACAGAAATCTAGAAACTTGTATTATTATTACTTATAGTCCAATATTATTTCTATTAAGGTTAGAGGCTTCAAGGACATTCTATAAGTATTTCGTTTAGAATTTGTGTGGTAAGACTGCAGGAGATAAATAAATTTCAGGTATCATAAGTCTAGGTTTTTTGAATTATAAAAAAGGATGGAAAATGCTTTTAAATGAACTAATTAAAGAAGAAGAAAAAAACAATAGAGAACTTTATTCTTCAGGCCCATACTGGAACTATAAAAATAGTAGAGCAATTTATGAAATAAGAAAAAAGGGGTTGAATAATTTTAGAGGCACGAATGCAGGGATTGGAACTTCTTTTGCTGACAATTTAGTAAGCGATATAAGAAATGAATTAAATTTGAAAGGAAGAATTGTTGGAAAAATATTTTCACTTCCAGTTATAAAAAAATTATTTAATGAACAACTAAGAATAACTGATGACCATATTAAAAATTATTTAAGAAACTTAAATATTGTTTATAAAACTGATAAGAATGTTCTAACTTTGCTAGAAAAATTTAAGTTTGAAAATACGACAAATTTTGGATGTGTTGAGAAATTTATACATTTAGATAAGGAGTATTCTACGCTTTATCTTGAGATGGCAGATAGAATTAACAAATTATCTTCATCATTTAACTTTGCAAATATAAAAAATTTTTTTGAAATTGGTGGTGGATTTGGAGCAAATATACATTTTTTAGTTACAAATTATCCCAATATAAAAAAAATCATTTATTTAGATACCGTTCCAAATATTTATGTAGGGACAGAATATCTGAGGCATTATTTTAAAGACAAGGTAAAGGATTTTTTACACTTAAAAGACCTAAGTGAAATTAGTTTTTCTAAAGATAACGAATTAGAAATTTTATGTATACCTCCATGGTTAATAGAAAAACTAAACGTAGAAATAGATCATTTTCATAATGCTGCTAGTTTTGTTGAAATGCCAAGAAAAATAATTAAAAATTATGTAGATTTTGTAGAAAAATTCAAAACTAAAGAAATATCTCTAATTTCATACGACGATTTTAACACTCAAACTACTTTTAACCCTGAAGAACTTAATAACTTTTTTGACAATAAACTTAATATTAATTGGAAAAATTCTCTTATTGAAGGATACAATAACAAGCTTATTTATCTAACCTCAAATTAAAAAAAAAGAAATCAATAAACAAAATTGGTAAAAAATATATATGAAAAAATTATTTAAAAGAGGAAGAAAACCATCTCAAGTTTCATCACAAGGTCTTCTAAACTTTGCAGACTCTATTAGTTTTAATGTGCAAAATTATATTCCAAAAGACGGACAATCCCTTTCTTTATTTAGAATTGAAATTTTAGCAGGTTTAACAGTAGCTTTAGCTTTAGTTCCTGAAGCTATTGCATTTGCATTTGTTGCTGGTGTTACACCCCTATCAGGACTTTATGCTGCTTTTATCGTTGGATTAATTACAGCTTTAATTGGCGGTCGTCCTGGAATGATTTCAGGAGCAACGGGAGCATTAGCTGTTGTCATGGTTGCATTAGTTTCAGATCACGGTGCAGAGTATTTATTTGCGACTGTAGTTTTAATGGGAATTTTACAACTGATTGCAGGAATATCTAAACTTGGCAAATTTATTAGAATGGTTCCTCAATCTGTGATGTTAGGTTTTGTCAATGGTTTGGCGATTGTAATTGGAATTTCTCAACTCAGTCAATTTAAAACAATTAATTCTATAGGGGAGCTAGTTTGGATTTCTGGCGACACATTAATGTATTCGGTTATATTTACTTCTTTAACCATGTACATCATTTGGCTATTACCAAAAATGACTAAAATATTACCATCTACACTGGTGGCTATTTTATTTACCACTATAGTAGTTTTAGTTTTTAAAATTGATATTCCAAATGTAGGTGATCTAGCAAGTGTAAAGGGTGGTTTTCCCAAATTTTCGATTCCACTAGTTCCTTTAAACATTGAAACCCTAAAAATTATTTTCCCATATGCTTTTATCTTAGCTGCAATTGGATTAATAGAAAGTTTATTAACTTTAAATTTAGTTGGTGAGATTACTAATAAAAGAGGTGGAGCCAGCCAAGAATGTTTAGCGCAAGGTTTTGCAAATACAGTTACTGGTTTTTTTGGAGGAATGGGAGGATGCGCAATGATCGGGCAATCGATGATTAACGTTAGCTCAGGTGGCAGAACTCGTATCGCGGGAGTAACAGCCTCATTATTTTTATTAGTTTTTATTTTGTATGCTTCTTCGTATATTGAAATGATACCAATAGCTGCTTTAGTAGGTGTAATGTTTATGGTTGTAATTGGAACATTTGCTTGGAATTCATTAAAAATTTTATTTTTTGTACCAAAAAGTGACGCGCTAGTTACCATCCTCGTAACTGTTGTAACTGTTCTAGCTGATCTAGCTATTGCGGTAATAGTTGGAGTAATTGTTTCAGCATTAGTTTTTGCTTGGAAATCAGCGTCAAAAATTAGAGCTACCGAAAGATTATCTAAATCAGAAAAAGGTGCAAAAGTTTATGAAATAGAAGGACAGCTTTTCTTTAGTTCAGCAAATAGTTTTATAGAAATTTTTAATCCATCTAAGGATCCAAAAGTAGTAATTATCGATTTCGCAAAATCAAAAGTAATTGATCAATCTGCTTTAAAAGCAATTGAAGACATAGCTGAAAAATATAATAGTTTTGGAAAAAAAGTTAAACTAAGACATTTAACTCGTGATTGCCATAAATTATTAAGTAGGGCAGGCCAACTTGTTGTAGATAGTAATGATGATCCAGACTATGGTATGGCAGTAGATTATGGAGTTAAATTAGGAATTTTTGGAAAATAAAATAATTAAAAATTATGTAGATTTTTTAGAAAAATTTAAAACAAAAGAAATATCTCTAATCTCATATGACAATTTTAATACTCAAACTACTTTTAATCCCGAAGAACTTAATAATTTTTTTGACAACAAACTCAATGTTAACTGGAAAGATTCGCTTATTGAAGGTTACAATAAAAAACTTATTTATTTCACTTCTAATTAAAAAAATAGACTACATAAATGATAAATTTTTTAATAGCGTCGAGTTTCATACAATCGTTAATTCAGTAGGCAGGTGCCTTCAGCTTAAATATGTTAGGCAATTAAATGGAGGATTTAAAACTGATTTTGATTATCCATTTATTAAAGATAAGTATTTTAAAAAAAAATTTGGCAGTGGTGATTTAAGATTGCTCTTTAAAAAAATCTAGGATTAGAGATTATTTTAGTGACAACTTATATTGTATTTTTTTAATTTGTAATAATTGTAAGGCAAAGGTGTTATGAATCCTGCAAATAGCATTACAGGCACAACATACCAATTCAATAATGCTCCACCCGTAAAAATAAAGTCTGTAAGATTCATAGCTATTTCCATACTTATCATGGAAATAAAACTCATTCCCAATGCAGTCTTAACCGCATTTTTTAATTTGAAATTTTGTTTTATTAAAACGATTGTTTCTAGAGAGATACTAGTTAGTAAACCATTTATAATTGCCAAGATCATTATTCCTAAAATCGAAAAACCTATTTCTGTAATTTGAAAGAAAAATATAGTACCAAAATCTCCAATAGAGCAACCTAATAAACACCAACTTGTATTTTTAGTACTTTTTTTCCAAGTATGTTTACAATTCCAATCTATTTTTGATATCATAGAATTCTTTTTATTTAGGGGCGCCAAGTTACTAGGAGCCCCTATAATATTATACTAGCTTTTAAAAAGCTCCATAGCTTTACTCATCAATTCTTCTGATTTTGCATGGTCTCCAGCTTCGTGAGCTTTCATGCCTGCGTCTCTAAATTTTTGAGCTTCCTCAATTTTACTATCTACATTTTTAGCCATCATTGGGCATGATCCAGCGTATGCCGAACCTGTAAAAAGAATAAATGTTAATAAGATTAAAAGTTTTTTCATGTTGTGCCTTTCAGTTATTTTTATATTTAAAAAATCAAATTACACTTAAAATATGTTTGAAAGAGAACAATGATTGTCACAGGGACGTTCTGTTACCCGGTGCCCGCTAACCTGGATCAATTATCCTTATATACCAATAAAGGTGATTTAACAAAAGTGATAAGTTTCAGCGAAAGTGTACCTCTAGTGTACTTCTAAATCTTCTGTTAACATGTAGACAATATGAAAAAGCTTTTAGCATTCGTGTTTCTGGGTTTGTTGTTTAGCGTTAATGCTAATGCAAAACAGTTAAGTAAATCTCCATTTATTCCAGACAACATTCAAGATGAATTTAATAAACTATTTAGTGAGCATAAGATTAAGTTCTGTGGTTTCGAAAACTATAAACCTAGAAAAGATATTATTAACAAAGATTTAGCAATAAGAATACTTGGTTATAATTCAAGAATGGATAATTGGAAAATAGTAGAAGGTGTCCATAGTCGCGATGTTTTTAAAGAATATGCAGATGCTGTAACTTACGCAAGCGTAT
>Ga0307986_10002699_pt1 | contig 12611 bp, 6 predicted proteins | sample EllFjometageno82_FD_203170 | JGI IMG/M metagenome (GOLD analysis project Ga0307986, IMG submission 203170) | Marine microbial communities from Ellis Fjord, Antarctic Ocean - #82 | ecosystem: Environmental > Aquatic > Marine > Unclassified | place: Southern Ocean | collected 2014-10-09
AGATCGTCTGGAGTACCAGTGCGAAGCTAACAATCATCATGGCCCTGACTACCTTGGCATCGGGCGTGCTGCCAGCGCTGATTGCTTCTGTGGGCGGCCTATTCGTAGACGTGGTTTCCAATGCCTTTCAAGGCGATGGCAGTAACGCAGAGAAATTACGTAGCGATGCGCTCTACTATGTCTTTCTGGAAGCCGGGTTAGTGGTACTGATGACCGGTGCCCAACGTATAAGCACGGTCTGCCAATCCATATTACGTGTGTTGTTGGGGAATAAAATCAATGTGATGATTCTTGAGAAGGCTCTTACTCTCGAGCTTTCACATTTCGAAGATGCGGAGTACTACGACAAGCTTGTGCGTGCTCGTCGTGAAGCATCCAGTCGTCCACTTAGCCTTGTTATAAAGACGTTCGACCTATTCAGAGATGTCATCGCTCTTATTACAATTGGTATATGGCTATTTCAATTCTCCCCTTATGCTGTCTTACTACTTGGCCTTGCCGGGGTCCCAGCATTCATTGCTGAGGCGAAATTTTCGGGCGAGGCATTTCGCATACACCGCAGGCGTTCGGCCGAGCGGCGCATGCAGATTTATCTAGAAATGGTGCTGACGCGCGAAGATGGCGTCAAGGAAGTGAAGCTGTTGCAGTTGGGCAAGATGTTCCTACAGCGCTATGTAGATATCTTTCGCAACATCTATAAAGAAGATAGATCCCTGGTTCTAAGGAGAGGCTTTTGGGGATATATTCTAGGTTTAATTGCTAGCGCGGCGTTCTACTTTGCCTATGGCTGGGTAGGTTTTGCTGCTATCGCCGGCGCCATCACTATTGGGCAGATGACGATGTACATTGCTCAGTTCCGCCTTGGCCAGAATGCCGTAACAAACAGCCTGACCTCAATAAATGGTATGTACGAAGATAATCTTTATCTATCGAATCTCACCGAGTATCTGGCGCACAAGGTGCCGGAGCATACGGGAAACAAGACGCAAGGCCCTGACCCAGCCGATGGAATTCGTTTTGAGGATGTTAGTTTTTCCTATCCCGGCGCGCAGACGCCGGCACTGAACAAGATCAACTTACATATCACCCCTGGCGAGAGTCTGGCGATTGTAGGTGAGAATGGCAGCGGTAAGACGACGCTGATAAAATTGCTTACGCGCCTGTACACTCCTACCAAGGGTCGCATACTCGTGGATGGCTTGGATTTGCAAGAGTGGGACCTTGATACCATTCGTGAAAAGGTCGGCGTGATATTTCAGGACTTTGCTCGCTATCAATTGATCGTTGGCGAGAATATCGGAATAGGTGATGTTGATAGCATCGGCGAGGACGATCAAATTTCCGAGGCTGCACGTAAGGGTATGGCCGCGGAATTCGTGAAAGACCTGCCACAGAAATACCAGACGCAGCTTGGCACCTGGTTCAAGGACGGTCAGGAATTGTCCGGCGGTCAATGGCAGAAGATCGCGTTGTCTCGCGCCTTCATGCGCAGCAAAGCGGACATCTTAATTTTGGATGAACCCACGGCGGCTATTGACGCGCGAGCCGAGGCGGAAATCTTTGCGCACTTTGGCGACTTAACCGACAATCGAATCTCAATAATTATTTCTCATCGATTCTCTACAGTCCGCATGGCCGATCATATTATCGTGCTAGACAAGGCGGGGGTCATGGAACAGGGCAGTCATCAACAATTGCTTGATCTGGATGGGCAGTACGCTACCTTGTTTAATCTGCAGGCAAAGGGTTATCAGTAGGCGTGGAGGACCCATTCATTTATTTATTCGTTGGATTTCTCGTCTGTTTACTAGGCACTATTCCATTCGGTCCGATCAATCTGCTGGTAGCAAAGACAACACTCGACTATGACCGACGCAGCGGTATAGAGGTTGCATTCGCCGCCTCAATTATCGAGATTCTACAGGCGTTGATTGCAATATGCTTCGGCATGCTAATAAGCTCTTTGCTCGAAGCGAATGTTCTTATCAAATTCTTTCTAGCATTCACTTTTATTGGCTTGGCCATTTTCATATTTACCCGTAAGCCAGAACCAGAAGCCTCTCTAGAGAAAAAACAAAGTAGGCCGTTATCCTTCTTCCGAAACGGACTAATAATTGCGGGGCTGAATCCCCAAGCTGTGCCATTTTGGATCTTCGCATTAGCGACAATCAGTCAGTACTTCGAATTTCACTCTATGGGGCTGACCCTGGCTGGATTTTTGCTTGGAGTATTCATTGGTAAGTTTGTTGCTTTATACGGCTTTGTTGTAGCGAGCACTTATTTGAAAACCCGTCTACAAGAAAGTAGTACAGTGGTTAATCGCTTGCTGGCAGGTATTTTGTTATTTATTGGTTTAAGTCAGGGGTGGAACGCGGTAAATTCCTTATTAGTCTGACAAGAGCCCTTTTAAGCGAATGCCTAAATCTCAGCAGCCCAATGAGAAAACCCTGAAAACGCCGGACGCTGTGAAGTTTGGTAAGGATCTGCGTGGTATCGTCAGAGCGCGGACTCGTCTGGCTGTCTGTTTCTGGACTCTACCGGTGTATGTTGTGTCGATCTGGATGCTGCTTAACAATGGGCACAGCATTGATTCTATGATGTGGATTTACATGGCTGTCTACGCTGGTTTTGCAATCGACATGTCAATGAAAAACTGTCCTAACTGTCGCAAACAATTTTATGTGAAGAGCATTTTTCTGAATTTGTTAACCAAGCAATGCGTGCATTGCGAACAGATATCGTCTCCTACCGAATCTCCCCCGAAAGACTAGATCGCTCCTAAGACTGCTAATTTCCTTGGCGAATCATGCGTAGAAGCTCAATCAGCCTAGGTGGCTGACCGGTGCGCAGTACACCCATGCGAAAAACCTTGCCGCAAAGCCAGAGAACGAAGACGGTGCTAAGAAGTAATACAACGGTGGTGCCAACCACATCGATAAGTGGCGGATCGGCAGCTGCGCGATTCATCATGAGGTAGGGAGTAAATAGAGGGAACCAGGACATGATTCTCACGATCGTATTGTTCGGATCGCGAACCACAAACACCATCATCGCGAGCGGGATCACTTGAATCATGATCATCGGCATCATCATCGCCTGTGCTTCTTTTAAGGTATTACACAGACTCCCTATTGCTAGAAACACACCAGAGTAGAGCGCATAACCCGCGAAATAATAGAACACAAACCAGGGGATTAATTCAGAGCCGAGAATAACTTCTAGTATTTGACCTATAAGTTCTGTCTGACTGCTCTGATAGAGTGTGATAAACAGGAAAAATGAAAGTAACCATACCGCTATAGTCGTCAATCCTGATAAACCAATACCTAGGAGTTTTCCCATCATCAGTTCGCCGGCAGTCACAGAGGCGAGCAACACTTCAATGATGCGATTCGACTTCTCTTCTATCGTATTGCTTAGCAGGTACTGGACACTCTGCATTAATGACACAAACATCAGATAGACGAATCCGATTGGCGCGAGTTGCTGAAAGGTGTCTGCTACGCTTACCTCCTCCTCTCCAATGGCTGCTGTCGGATCGAGCTGGCTAATGGGCATGCGTGTGCGTTGCACGTCGCGAACGACCTGATTGTCTACTCCCAAGTCTATGTATTCGCGATTACGAATCTCTGAATTGATACTACTAATAATGGCATCTGGTAGGCGAGAGTCTGTGAGGTTTCTCGCCCAATACTGAATACCTGTCGGTCGCCCGGCTGGCTGAGGAATAACGCCCGGGCGCGAGACATCTTCATTCACGTTGTCAGGAATGAGAATTAATGCGAATAGATCGCTGGGCTGTGAATCCACTATTAGCTTTCTATCGCCACTGAGATACGGTCGAAGCGCCTGCGCTATCTCTTCGGGCGTTGCCGAGCTATCGATACCTTCGGGTAGTTCCGCGGAGATAAACTGGCGTGAGGGCTGCTCAAAAGGCGGTATCTCTTCCTTTAGCGCTGGGCGTGCGATTGTCAGAGCGAAATTCAGGCCGCCACTGTCTAACCATTGTTCCAGTGCTGCTACTTCGTTGGCATCGGCGCCGTCTATTAATTGGTCCGCCGGATTCGTTTGTCCGGCGGCCGTTAGGTCGAGATTGGACTCCTTGCGATTCTCTATTAAGTAGCTTACGAACTCTCCTAGAATTCGTCGCTGGTGCTCGCGCTCTATTGCTGTTTCTACAGCTTCTGTGTACTCACCTGATTGATCCACCAAGATGTAATATCGAGTAGGGGTCGCATTGGAGAGAGTAGTCTGCAGAAAATAAACGGCCGTAAAAATTATGGGAAAGATTAAAATTCCCGCCCAGAATCCTTTAGTCTTAACGTTTTCCATGTATTCGCGCCAAGCTATCAATCGAATCATGTTCATCGGAAGGCGTGCTCCTTCGCATCATCACCAACCAGGTGAACGAAAACATCGTGCAGGCTAGGTTCAGTAAATTCGAATCGACTTAGTAAAATATTTTTCTCGAAACAGCTACGCAAGATGTCCTGCGGATTTAATTGTTCGCTTATCTGCAACTGCCATTGCTGCTTAGCTGAATCGTGGGTGTCTACTTCTCCACCTCGGCCTATTTCCATGACACCATCGATAGAATTCAATGACGCCACATCCCCCGCCGATTCGAGCATGACTCGGCGAGGGATTGTAGCCTTGGCCTCACTGACGGTTCCATCGAAGATCTTTCTACCCTTTGCGATTAGCAGAATTTGGTCACATAGCCGCTCGGCATGTTGCATAACATGAGTTGAAAAAATCACGGTCTGACCGTTCTTCGCCATGTCCTTGATGAGGTCTTCTAACACGGTCTGATTGACCGGATCTAGTCCAGAGAAGGGTTCATCAAGGATCACCAGCTCGGGTTCGTGTGCCACAGCCGAGAGCACCTGCACTTTTTGCCCCATGCCTTTGGAGAGAGATTCAACTTTCGACTCGGCGAAATCTTTCAAACCATACTTTTCTAGCAGACGCCAAGCCTGATCTTTTGCTTCGTGTTTTTTCATGCCTTTCAACATGGCGAAGTATTGAATCAGCGCCCACACCTGCATCTTTTTATAGAGGCCTTTCTCCTCTGGCAGATAGCCTATCTGATTGCGCACCTTTAGGGCTGACGAGTGACCTAGGATACTGACGCTGCCACTGCTGGGTTTTATGATATCCAGAATCATGCGAATCGTAGTGGTTTTTCCAGCTCCATTAGGGCCAAGAAAACCGTAGATCGAGCCCTTTGGAATAGAAAAGCTTAACTCGTCTACCGCTGTGAATTCGCCATAGGTTTTGGAAACATTCTGTAGACTTAACACGGAACTCGATCCGGCTTCAGCCTGGGCGTGAGAAGAGGATTTTGAAACAGGGTCAACCATCACTGCGGGCTCGTAAAATGGGAACAAGTTAGTATGTCAGAACTTTAAGAAGAGGGAAAATTTGAAGTATCTTCGAAGGAGCAAGGAATTTAGAAATCATGCTGGGGGCAAACAACATTGCTTCTCTAAAGAGATCGCGTAAAGAAGCAGGGCTATAGCAAGAACGAAAAAAGGGAAGAGCAATGCTCTTCCCTTTTCTGTGCACCTCGAATCAGGTGCAATCCTACCAAGCTCTATCAGAGCCAGTTGTACATGATGATACCGGCAACAGTAGTAGTGACTAGGAAGTACGGTAGCGCCATATAGACCATGCGACCATAGCCAAGTCGAATTCGCGGTGCGATTGACGACATTAGCAAGAACAGGAATGCAGCCTGACCATTTGGTGTGGACATGCTTGGGATACCCGTTCCCATTACCACGGCGACCGACTGAGCCTCGAAGATCTCTCGAGTCATTAAGCCCTGTTCCATCAGCGGCGTGATCTGGTTCATGTAGATCGTTGCTACAAACACGTTGTCACTGATGGCGGATAAGAAACCATTGGTAAGGAAGACCATGAAGACCTGCTGGCTACCTTCCATCTCAAGCACCCAATTCATGACTGGAGTGAACATCTCTTGGCTATTGATCATAGCGACGATGACATAGAACACCACTAGCAATGATGCAAAAGGAAGTCCTTCGGTGAATGCCTGTCCGATTGAATGCTCGTCTGTAACACCGATCATCGATGAGGCGAGGATGATTACAGCGAGTCCGATAAGTCCGATCTCGGCAAGGTGAAGAGATAGGGCAATAATCATTAAGATTGCTACTACAAGCTGAAAGTAGATTACCAAGGTGTCTCCCTTGGTGGCTTTCGCTTGTAGCTTCGCATCTTCATCCGCCAGGATTTTCCTTACGTTAGCTGGCAGCTCGGCACCATAGCCAAACCAACCTAACTTCTCTAAAACGAAACAGGTAAATACGCCGGCGATAAGTGTCGGGATCGTAGCGGGCCCAACCATTGTGGCGAATGTAACGAAGTCCCATTCGGCCGCGCTGCCGATAACGATATTCTCGGGCTCGCCGACTAGCGTGCATACGCCGCCGATGGCCGTGCCGATAGCGCCATGCATGAGAAGCCCGCGCAGGAACGTACGGAAACCATCGAGGTCTTCACGGTGCAAGTCCTCAATGTGATTGTCTTCGTCATCTGCCGGATCGTCGGAAAAACCTATTTTTGAAACCACCTTGTCATAGACATCATAGAAGGCTGTGGCGAGAGCTATGAGGACTGCAAGAATAGTCAGCGCATCTAGGAAGGCGGACAGTACTGCGACGACAATAATGGTGGTGACATTCATTACCACTCGGGACTTGATGCCCAGTAGCACCTTGTTCATGAACATAAACAGCATCTCTCTGAGGAAATGCACACCGGCCACCATGAAGATAACCAGTAGGATTACGGGCAGGCCATGTTCAACCTCTTCGTAGACATGGTGAGAGTCGGTGAGCTGCATCACCAGCACCTGTATCGCAAGCAGGCCGCCTGGTTGCAGCGGGAAGCATTTTAGAGCCATGGCGAGAGTAAAAATGAACTCGAAAAGAATTATCCAAGAAGTAAGGAGTGTGCCAAGCGTGAAGTAAAAAACAACATTTAATACAAGAGCCGCTAATACGGCTTTCTTGTACCAAACAGGCGTGTTCCCCAGAAACATCGCGAGAGGCGTATCGGGGTAGTGGTGAGTTGCTGATGAGGACATCTAATGCTTCCTTTTATTGTAGATTTTCGAGCGCTGGTGATGCGCCGATGTCAAATATACTGGTCTTCGAGGCACTTTGCTAAATTTTTCGTAAGATTATGAATGTTTTCGCGGTAGGTCTGCGTTCGGCGTGACGCAGTTGCTAATACGACAGGATCGCCCTTGTTCATGGGTAGTTTGTGAAGGGGTGGAAACAGTGGCTCACGTGGTCTTAGAGCCAAGTTTTCTATTCCTCGCTTAGGAACGTATCGATTTTCTCGGCTACCAGTCTGCCTTCATCGATAGCGCGAACCACCAGTGATTGCCCACGGCGGCAATCGCCTGCGGCAAACACCTTGGCCTTGGATGTGTGAAAATCGCGATACTGCGCTTTGTAATTGGAACGCCCATCGAGTTCTAGGCTTAAGGATTCACTAAGATAGTGCTCCGGCCCCAAGAAGCCCATGGATAGGAGGATTAGGTCGGCTTCCCAGAACTGTTCACTGTCAGGAACCTCATTGAATTTTTCATCCACATTCACGGTGTTGATGCCCTTTAGGCGTCCGTCGGCATCCCGCACGATCTCTTTTCCGGAGACTGAATACACTCGAGGATCATTGCCGAATTTTTCGGCGGCTTCCTGATGCCCATAATCTACTCTGTAGATTTTGGGCCACAGTGGCCAAGGGTTGTCGTCCGCTCGATCCAGAGGGGGTATGGACATGATCTCGAAATTCACTAATGACTGACAGTCATGTCGTAGGGAGGTACCTATACAGTCGGTACCGGTATCGCCGCCACCGATAACGATGACTTTCTTGCCCTTCGCACTTAGATAGTTGTCGTCTGCTAGATTAGAATCCAACAGGCTCTTCGTGTTCTTGTGCAAGAACTCCATCGCCAGATGAATGCCCTCGCCTTCACGGTTTGGAATATTAAGGTCGCGGGCAGTAGTAGCCCCGGTCGCTAACAGCAGGGCATCGTTGTCGTTCAATAGTTGCTCAACATCAACCCCCTTCTCGCCACTGCCGCCTACGTCGGCATTGGTTACAAAGTTAATGCCTTCTTCTTTGAGTAAGTTCACGCGCCTATCGACGACGTCCTTCTCTAACTTCATGTTGGGGATGCCATACATCAGCAGTCCGCCAATGCGGTCGTCTCTCTCATAGACGGTGACAGTATGTCCCGCGAGGTTCAGCTGCGCAGCTGCTGCTAGTCCTGCTGGGCCTGAGCCGATGATCGCTACTTTTTTATCGCTACGCTGCTGTGGAGGATTCGCGACTACCCAGCCATTCTCGAAACCCTTGTCCGCTATCGCGCACTCGATGTTCTTGATTGTTACTGCGGGCTCGTTAACGCCGAGGACGCAGGCTCCTTCGCAAGGTGCAGGACAAACACGCCCGGTGAATTCTGGAAAGTTATTGGTTTTATGCAATCGATCTAGCGCTTCTTTCCAGCGACCCTTGTAGATCAGATCGTTCCACTCAGGAATTAGATTGTAGACCGGACAGCCTTCTTCGGATTGGCAAAAGGGCACGCCACAATCCATGCAGCGAGCACCTTGACTGTTTAGGAGTTCATCATTGTGGCTTGTATAAATTTCGTTATAGTCCAGCAATCGGTCCATCGCATTGCGATAAGGCTCGGTCTGACGAGTAAATTCCTTAAATCCTGTTGGCTTTCCCATGTTGCTCTAACCCTTTCTACTAACCTTCTGCAGCTGCGTAGTGCTTGCTACAGAATTATTCTAACTATTTAGTGACTATACCGCGTTGTCTAAAACCCGCTTGTAATCGGTTGGCATGACCTTGGCGAAATGACGCAGGTTTTGTTCCCAATTATCGAGAATGTTCTTGGCTACCGGCGAATCGGTATACAAGAAATGCTTCTTGATCATCGCCTTCAATTCCAGAATATCGTCGATGAAGGCGAGCGGTTCGAGTTCGAAAGTACCGGTATTACACTGTTTAGGGAAATCGTTTTCGGGGTCCCAAACATAGGCGATACCGCCGCTCATGCCAGCGCCAAAATTTCTACCAGTCTTACCTAAGATGACAACGCGACCGCCAGTCATGTATTCACAACCGTGATCGCCGATACCTTCGACGACGGCTACGGCACCGCTGTTTCTTACCGCGAATCGTTCAGCGACGATGCCTCTGAAGTAGGCCTCGCCTGCGGTTGCGCCATATAGATTCACGTTGCCCGCGATCACACTCTCTTCAGCTTTGAAGCTAGAATTCTTCGGAGGATAAACGATGATCTTACCGCCGGAGAGACCCTTGCCGACGTAATCGTTGGCGTCGCCTTCTACTGTTAGGGTAATTCCCTTGGCTAGCCAAGCGCCTAAACTCTGTCCAGCGGAACCATTCAACTTAATGTTGATAGTATCTTCGGGAAGCATGGCCTCTTTCCAACGCTTTGCCACCTCATTTGACAACATGGTGCCAACAACACGGTTCGTGTTGATAATTTCAGTCTCAATATCGACCTTGTCGCCCGTCTCCAGCGCCAACCTAGATTGACGAATTAACTCGTTATCCAGGGCCATATCGAGGCCATGATCCTGCTCCATAGTCTTATAGAACTGCGTGCCCTCGAAGACGACCTTGGCTGGCTGCAGCATATTGCTGAGGTCTAGCCCATCCGCCTTCCAGTGGTCGATAGCCTCATCGGTCTTCAGTAAGTCGACGCGTCCTATCATTTCGTTCACGGTGCGAATGCCTAGCTCTGCCATTATGCCGCGCAGATCTTCGGCAACCATAAACAGGTAGTTAACCACGTGCTCGGGTTTTCCCTTGAATTTGGCGCGCAGTTCAGGGTCTTGAGTAGCGATTCCGACTGGACAGGTATTAAGGTGACACTTGCGCATCATGATGCAGCCCAGAGTGATCAGCGGCGCGGTGGAGAATCCGTATTCTTCTGCGCCTAGTAAAGCTGCAATGGCGATGTCACGTCCGGTCTTCAATTGACCGTCGGTCTGTAGGGTGACACGAGAGCGCAAATTGTTCATAACAAGCGTCTGGTGAGTTTCTGCCACGCCTAATTCCCAAGGCAGCCCTGCATGCTTAATAGAAGTAAGAGGAGATGCGCCGGTGCCGCCATCGTGTCCGGCAATGACGAGGTGATCGGTCTTCGCCTTGGTTACACCAGCTGCGATTGTGCCAACACCAACTTCGGCAACCAGCTTCACGCTAATACGCGCTTTGCGGTTCGCATTTTTTAGGTCGTGGATCAGTTGAGCGATATCTTCTATTGAATAGATATCGTGGTGTGGCGGTGGACTGATTAGTCCCACACCAGGAGTAGAGTGGCGAATACGCGCGATCTTCTCATCAACCTTCCGGCCAGGAAGTTCTCCGCCTTCACCCGGCTTAGCGCCTTGCGCGATCTTAATTTGTAATTCATCGGCGTTCGTTAGATACCAGGCGGTAACGCCGAATCTTCCTGAGGCAACTTGTTTGATAGCCGAGCGCTTTGAATCGCCATTTTGCAGCACATTAAAGCGTTCTGAATCTTCACCGCCTTCACCTGTATTCGACTTGCCGCCCATGCGATTCATCGCAATCGCCAGTGTTTCGTGGCTCTCTTCAGAGATCGAACCGAAGCTCATCGCGCCCGTTGCGAACCGCTTTACGATCTCGCTAGTTGGCTCAACTTCGCTAATGGGAATCGCATCTGCTGCACTGACATTAAATTGCAGAAGGCCTCTTAACGTACACCGTCGTGTCGCGTCTTCGTTTGAATGCTTCGCGAAGGCTGTATAGGCTTCCGTGCTGTTGGTGCGTGCCGCGACTTGTAAGTTTGCAATAGTGTCCGGGTTCCACATATGTGCTTCGCCACCGGAGCGCCAGTGAATATCTCCTGGATTCGCCAGGACAGGGATGCGATCAGTGTCACGCTTGGGAAAGCCTAACGCATGGCGACGCTCTGTCTCTTGCTTGAGCACGTCGAAGTTGACGCCTTGTACTCGCGAAGCCGTGCCAGTAAAACAGCGCGCGACGACATCGTCTGCCAAGCCGACCGCCTCGAATATCTGTGCGCCTTTATAAGAATGTAGCGTTGAGATACCCATCTTGGCCATGACTTTCAACATACCCTTGGCGACACCCTTCTTATAGCCAGTAACGAGTGCATCTTCGTCCGCGAACAATGCGCCCAGAAAGCCCTCTTGCTTTGCCTGCCACAGTGCCTCGAAGGCAAGGTAAGGGTTGATGGCATCGGCGCCATAGCCAGTTAGTAGGCAGTGGTGATGTACTTCCCTGGCCTCACCAGTTTCGATTATTAAACCGATCTGCGTACGCTTGCGCGCCTTAATCAGGTGTTGGTGCACAGCGCCACAAGCGAGCAGCGCACTAAGGGGTATGCGCGAGCCGGAAGTAAGGCGGTCGGACAGTATGACGAATGCATAGCCATCGTCGATGGCCGCTTCGGCTTCTGTGCAGATTCGGTTTAGGGCGTTCTCAAATCCATTCGTCTCCAAGCTCTTGAATGTGCTATCGATCAATTTCGTTTTCATGCCGCGATAGCTCATGTCGCGAATATCGGTTAGCTGCTGATTGGAGAGGATGGGATGATCGAGGCTTAGTCGATGTGCCTGCTCGGGGGTAGTTTGCAAAAGATTGCCTTCCGGCCCAATGAAGCAGCGAAGCGACATAACAATCTCTTCACGAATAGAGTCGATAGGGGGATTTGTAACCTGTGCAAACAACTGTTTGAAATAGTCGTAGATCATGCGTGGCTTATCGGAGAGACAAGCAAGCGCAGAGTCATTTCCCATCGAGCCCAGTGGATCACGCGATTCAGTTAATAGGGGAATTAACATGAACTGCATCGTCTCGGTGGTGTACCCGAAAGACTGCATACGTTGCAAAATATTTTCGCCGTCTAGGGAGTGCGCGGCACTGCCGCTAGATAAGTGGTCAAGCGTAACTTTTTGCTCGGCAAGCCATTCGCCATAAGGTTTTTTGCTGGCGATCGTAGTCTTTACTTCCTCGTCGGGAATTAGGCGTCCTTGTGCAAAGTCCAGCAAAAACATCTTGCCAGGTTGTAGGCGACCTTTTAGTTTTACATTTTCGGGATCGACCTGCACCACGCCAACTTCCGATGCCATGATGACTTTGTCGTCATGAGTAACGTAGTAACGACTTGGGCGTAGTCCATTTCGGTCAAGTACAGCGCCTATATAGTGACCATCTGAGAACACGATGGAAGCCGGTCCGTCCCAAGGCTCCATTAGCGCGGAGTGGTACTCGTAGAAATCTTTTTTCGCCTGACCCATATTGGTATCGGACTGCCAGGCTTCGGGAATCATCATCATTACAGAGGCGGGTAGTGATCTGCCCGACATAAGCATAAATTCTAACACGGAGTCAAAGCTGCCCGAATCCGAGCAATCGTCATCGATGATTGGGAAGATAGTTTTTAGCTTGTCACCAAAAACATCTGTCTTGGCTTTACCCTGTCGTGCAACCATGGAGTTTACGTTGCCACGCAGAGTATTGATCTCACCGTTGTA
>Ga0307986_10002703_pt1 | contig 12602 bp, 8 predicted proteins | sample EllFjometageno82_FD_203170 | JGI IMG/M metagenome (GOLD analysis project Ga0307986, IMG submission 203170) | Marine microbial communities from Ellis Fjord, Antarctic Ocean - #82 | ecosystem: Environmental > Aquatic > Marine > Unclassified | place: Southern Ocean | collected 2014-10-09
TTTTGAATGAAAATAACTGACAGGTTATTTTGTGGCAGCGTTTAGTTCCATAAAGTAGGTACTACATTCCAACCAAAAACACCGCCAAAATACTATTAAAATCTACTTTGTCAAACTAAAACTACAAGTTTAACATGTTTTTTATTGATTTGCTTGAGGTTCTGGAGCTTCTACTGGTTCAACTTTTTCTTTATCAGCCAAAAATTTATTATCAGCATCAATAGCACTTCTGTTCCAATTGTTTTTAATGTGACCAGTACCAGCTGGAACCAATCTTCCAACAATTACATTCTCTTTTAAGCCATTTAATGGGTCAACCTTACCCTTGATAGCTGCATCGGTTAAAACTCTAGTTGTTTCTTGAAATGAAGCAGCTGATATAAACGATTCTGTTTGAAGAGAAGCTTTGGTAATGCCCATCAGAACTCTTTCACCCACTGCTAATTCTTTTCCTTCACCAGCAAGTTCTTCGTTCGTTATATCAAATTTAATTCTATCGATCATTTCGCCTGGTAAATACTTCGAATCTCCAGAAACTTTGATTTCTACTTTTTTAAGCATTTGTCTTAAAATAGTCTCAATATGCTTATCGTTAATTATCACACCCTGCAATCTATAAACTTCTTGAACTTGGTTGACAAAATATTCAGTTAAATCTTTTATTCCTAAAATTCGCAGAATATCATGGGGCAAAGGTTGTCCATCTAATAGATACTCACCTTTTTTAATTTTTTCGCCCTGGTTAAAGTTAATATGTTTACCTTTTGGAATTAGATAATTTGATGGATCACCATTTTCTGGTTGAATTGAAATTCTTTGTTTACCTCTAACTTCTTTACCAAATAAAACTTGTCCATCATTTTCTGCAATAATCGCACTATCTTTTGCTTTTCTTGCTTCGAATAACTCAGCTACACGTGGTAGACCTCCTGTAATATCTTTAGTTTTAGTTGTTTCTTTCGGCAATCTTGCAATAATATCACCTGCAAATATTTTTTGACCATCTTTTACGGAAAGAATTGAATCGGGAACTAAATAATATCTTGCTTCATTATCATCAGCTTTCTTTATAACATTTCCTTTTTCATCTCTTAAAGTAATTCTTGGTTTTAAATCTGTATTTTTTGATTGAGCCCTCCAATCAACTACTGATTTAGAAGAAATGCCCGTTGCATCATCAGTTGTTTCTTGGATGGAAACACCATCAATTAAATCGACAAACCCAGCAATACCATCTTTTTCAGCAATAACCGGTGTTGTATAAGGATCCCATTCACAAATTTTTTCATTTGATTTAATTTTATCACCATTCTGATAAAATAACTTTGAACCATAAGCAACCTTATAAACTGCAACTTGAACTCCATTGTCGTCTTCAATAGATAATTGAGTATTTCTACCCATAACAATCAAATTTTTCTTAGAATCTTTTAACAAGTTAGAATTAATAATTTTAAGAGTTCCAGAAGATTTAGTTATAATTTGAGATTCTTGTTTAACAGATGCCGTTCCACCAACGTGGAAGGTTCTCATAGTTAATTGAGTACCAGGCTCACCGATTGATTGAGCTGAAATCATACCAATAGCTTCACCAACATGTACCATTTTTCCTCTTGACAGATCTCGACCATAACAAGTAGCACAAACACCTTTTTTAGAACTACAAGTCATTACAGAGAAAGCTTTAATGAATTTAACTCCTGCTGCATCAATTTTATCACAAGCAGCTTCATCAATCATTGTTTGTTTTTTAATTACCACTTCACCAGTAATAGGATTTTTAACTTCAAAGGCAGTTACTCTTCCAAGTGCTCTTTCTGATAAACTAACTACAACGTTTCCACCTTCTAAAATTTCACCCAACTCAATAAATCCTGGGTTGTCACACTTAACTTTAGAGATTGTTAAATCTTGAGCTACATCACAAAGTCTTCTAGTTAAATAACCAGAGCTTGCAGTTTTTAACGCTGTGTCTGCAAGACCTTTTCTTGCTCCGTGTGTTGAGTTAAAATATTCTAAAGCTGTTAAACCTTCTTTGAAATTTGATATAATTGGTGTTTCAATAATTTCACCTGATGGTTTTGCAATTAATCCCCTCATACCAGCTAACTGTTTCATTTGAGCAGGTGATCCTCTGGCTCCACTATCAGCCATCATAAATACAGAATTAATTTTCATTCCATCTGGAGTACTTTCGGTTGCAGAAATACCTCGCATCATTTCACCAGCTACTTTATCTGTACACTTAGACCAGGCATCAACTACTTTATTATATTTTTCACCTCTAGTAATTAGACCTTCTGAATATTGGTTCTCATAATCTGCTATTAACTTTTTAGTGTCCTCAATTAATTGACCTTTATTTGGAGGGATTACCAAATCATCTTTACCAAACGAGATACCTGCTTTAAATGCATGTTTAAAACCAAGGTCTTTTAAATGGTCACAAAAAATAACAGTAGTTTTTTGGCCACAAAATCTGAAAACACTATCAATAATTTCAGAAACAGTTTTTTTGGGTAACAAACGATCTATCATTGAAAATGTAATATCTTTATTTTTAGGTAATAAATTTGCTAATAAAAATCTACCTGCAGTAGTTGTGTATTTTTCTAATTTTTTATTTCCCTCTTTATCTACTGTCTCAAAACGTGAAACGATTGTAGTGTGAACTTTAATTTGTCCAGTTGAAAGAGCGTGTTCAATTGCATCAGTATTAATAAAATATCCTTCTGGTTTGTCAGTTTGAAAAGGTGCTTGAGATAAATAATATAAACCTAAAATCATATCCTGACTTGGCACAATAATCGGTTTTCCATTTGATGGACTTAAAATATTATTAGTCGATAACATTAAAATTCTTGCTTCTAATTGAGCTTCCAAGCTTAATGGAACGTGTACTGCCATTTGGTCACCATCAAAGTCAGCATTGAACGCTGCACAGCAAAGGGGGTGTAATTCAATAGCATCTCCTTCAATTAGTTTGGGTTCAAAAGCTTGAACTCCCAATCTATGAAGTGTTGGTGCACGGTTTAATAATACAGGGTGCTCTCTAACAATTAATTCAAGTGCATCCCAAACAGCGTTAGTCTCTTTTTCAACTAATTTTTTTGCTTGTTTTATTGTGGTCGCTAATCCCAATTTATTTAATCTTGCGTATAAAAATGGTTTAAATAATTCTAGTGCCATTTTTTTAGGTAAGCCACATTCATGAAGTTTAAGATCTGGTCCAACAACAATTACTGATCTACCTGAGTAATCAACCCTCTTACCTAGTAAGTTTTGTCTAAATCTACCTTGCTTACCCTTCAACATCTCTGCTAAAGATTTAAGAGGCCTCTTACCAGTCCCGGTTATTACTCTGCCTCTTCTACCATTATCAAATAATGCATCGACAGATTCTTGCAGCATTCTCTTTTCATTTCTAACTATAATATCTGGAGCTTTAAGATCCATTAGTCTTTTTAATCGGTTATTTCTGTTAATAACTCTTCTATAAAGATCATTTAGATCAGAGGTAGCAAATCTTCCACCATCAAGGGGCACTAGTGGTCTTAACTCAGGTGGAATTACAGGCACAACAGTTAAAATCATCCATTCTGGTTTTTGACCAGTGTCAATGAACGACTCAATTAATTTAAGTCTTTTGATTGATCTTTCTTCATTAACTTTTGATTTTGTTTCTTTAATTGTGTTAATCAAATTTTTTCTTTCTAAATCAAGGTCCATTGATTTAAGAATTGAAAGAATAGCTTCAGCACCTATGCCAGCTTCGAAAGACTCTTCACCAAATTCATCTTGGAATTTAGCTAGTTCTTCTTCATTTAATAGTTGATTTTTTTGAAGTCCAGTTAAACCAGGCTCTATAACAATAAAGTTTTCAAAATATAGAACTCTTTCAACTTCTTTTAACTTCATATCAACAGCTAAAGAAATTCTACTTGGTAAAGATTTTAAAAACCAAATATGGGCTACAGGCGTTGCAAGATTAATGTGACCCATTCTTTCTCTTCTCACATTAGATTTTGTAACTTCAACACCACATTTTTCACAAATAATTCCTCTGAATTTCATACGTTTGTATTTTCCACACAAGCATTCATAATCTTTTATTGGACCAAAAATTCTGGCACAAAATAAACCATCTTTCTCAGGTCTAAAAGTTCTATAATTGATCGTTTCTGGCTTTTTAATTTCGCCATAAGTCCAAGATTTAATCTTTTCTGGGCTTGCTAAAGTTATTTTAATACTACTAAAGTTTTGAGCCTCTGAAACTTCACTGTTTTTAAATAAATCTGTTAATTCTTTTTTCATATTTAATTTAACTCTATATTTAGTGCTAATGATTTAATCTCTTTGACAAGAACGTTAAATGATTCAGGTATTCCAGATTCAAAATTTTCCTCACCTTTAACAATAGTTTCGTAAACTTTAACTCTACCAGCTACATCGTCTGATTTAACAGTTAAAATTTCTTGTAAAGTATAGGATGCGCCATAAGCTTCAAGTGCCCAAACTTCCATTTCACCAAATCTTTGCCCACCAAGCTGAGCTTTACCACCCAATGGCTGCTGGGTAACTAGACTGTAAGGTCCAGTAGATCTTGCATGAATTTTATCCTCAACAAGGTGGTGAAGTTTTAACATATAGATAATTCCAACAGTCACAGGTCTATCAAACATCTCTCCAGTTCTCCCATCCCACAAATTAGTTTGTCCAGAAGTTGGTAATTTTGCTAAAGCAAGCATTTCGGAAACGTCTTTTTCTTTCGCACCATCAAATACCGGTGTTGATATAGCTATGCCATTTTGTAGATTTTCACATAAATCAGCAAATTCAGTTTTATTTAATTTGTCAATTCCACCATCAAACACTTCTTTTCCATAAACTGATGTCAAAAAAGATGAAATTTTTTGAGTTTTTTCAAATTTTTTATTGTTTTCATTCACTAATCTTTTAACTTCTTCACCAAACTCTTTGCAAGCCCATCCAAGATGAGTTTCCAAAATCTGGCCAACGTTCATACGACTTGGTACACCTAGTGGATTCAACACTATATCAACAGGCCTTCCATCTTCTCTATAAGGCATATCTTCAACAGGAACGATTTTACTAACCACACCTTTATTACCATGTCTTCCTGACATTTTATCACCTGGTCTTAATCTTCTTTTAATAGCAACAAAAACTTTAACCATTTTCATAACACTTGGTAATAAGTCATCACCACTTCTAATTTTAAGAACTTTATCTTCAAATCTCTCAAGAATATCCTGTTTAGCTGTGTTGTATTGATCTTTTAATTGTGCAACACTTGCTTCATCACTTACATTTCCAACAGTGATTTTAAAAATATCATTTATATTAATTTTTGTAATAGTTTCTAAGTCTAGTTTAGTACCGACATCAAAATCTTTGATTTTCTTAGTTAGTGATGCTCCAGAAAAAATTTGATTTGCTCTTTGCTTAATACTTCTCTCTAAAATTTCTTCTTCAACAATTTTATCTTGTTGTACAGTTTCAATTTCTGCTCTTTCAATTGTAATTGATCTTTCATCCTTATCGATACCGTGTCTATTAAAAACTCTAACATCAACAATAGTTCCGCTACTACCTCTAGACATTCTTAATGAAGTATCCGTAACATCAATTGCCTTTTCACCAAAAATTGAACGTAATAATTTTTCTTCTGGTCCAGATGCTGAGTCTCCTTTTGGTGTAACTTTACCAACCAGTATATCACCAGCTTTTACCTCTGCACCAATATACACTATTCCTGATTCGTCTAAATTTTTTAAAGCTTCTTCATTTACATTTGGAATATCTCGGGTAATTTCTTCTTCACCTAATTTAGTATCTCTAGCCATTACATCGTACTCAACAATATGAACAGACGTAAATACGTCATCTGTTACACATCTTTCTGAAATTAAAATAGAATCTTCAAAGTTATAACCTTGCCATGGCATGAATGCCACGGTTACATTTTTACCAAGCGCAAGTTCACCAAGTTTAGTTGATGGACCATCTGCAATAATATCCCCAGCTCTTACTTTATCTCCAACTCTAACTAGAGGTTTTTGATTAATACAAGTATTTTGGTTTGATCTTTTAAATTTATTTAAATTATAGATATCGACAGCAGATTTTGTAAAGTCAGTTTCATCACTTGCTTTAACAACAATTCTTTTACCATCAATTTTATCTACAGTACCTTCACGTTTTGCAACAATAGTAACACCTGAATCAAGAGCAACATCACTTTCAATACCAGTTCCAACCAAAGGAGACTCAGGCTTTAACAAAGGTACGGCTTGTCTCATCATATTTGATCCCATTAGGGCTCTGTTTGCATCATCATTCTCTAAAAAAGGGATTAAAGATGCAGCCACAGAAACCAGTTGTTTTGGAGATACATCGATGTAATCAATATTTGTAGGACTTGATAAAACAAAGTTTAAATTTTCTCTGCATGGAACTAATTCTTCTAATATCTTTCCACTTTTATCAACTTTTGCATTAGCTTGAGCAATTGTATATTTAGTTTCTTCCATTGCTGACAGGTATTCAACCTTATCTTCAATAATTCCGTTCTTAACTTTTTTATAAGGACTTTCAATAAAACCATATTTATTAATTTTTGCATAAGTAGACAAACTGTTAATCAGTCCAATATTTGGTCCTTCTGGAGTTTCGATTGGACAAATTCTACCATAATGTGTTGGGTGAACATCACGTACTTCAAAGCCAGCTCTTTCTCTTGTAAGTCCACCAGGACCTAAGGCTGAAACTCTTCTTTTGTGTGTTATTTCTGATAATGGATTTGTTTGATCCATAAATTGAGAAAGTTGTGAACTCGCAAAAAAATCTTTAAGAGAAACTGTTAATGGTTTAGCGTTAATCAAATCTTGTGGCATTGCAGACTCAATATCAAGAGTTGTCATTTTTTCTTTAATCGCTCTTTCCATTCTATAAACACCTATACGTGCTTGGTTTTCAACTAATTCTCCAACCGATCTAACTCTTCTGTTCCCTAGATGATCAATATCATCAACTTCATCTTTACCATCACGTAGATCTAACATTTTATGAACAATTGCAATAATATCCTCATTTCTCAAAATAGTCACTTTATCAGAGCATTCTAAATTTAATCTAGAATTCATTTTAACTCTACCCACATCTGACAAATCGTATCTATTAGAGCTAAAGAATAAATTATTAAAAATTTGTGTAGCAATCTCATTTGTTGGTGGCTCACCAGGTCTTAGGATTTTATAAACTTCTGTAATTGCTTCATTTTTATTATTGTTTTTATCGTTTAAAATTGTTGTAAGTAGATAAGGCCCTTTGTTAATTGAATTTGTAATAGAAATTTCAATTGAAGTGATTTTTGCATCTAATATCTGTTTAATAATTGTGTCATTAAGTTCAGTTCCAATAGCAAAGGTGCCCTCCTCTTCATCATCACTAACTTTTACATCTCTGTGCAAATACTTGCCATAAAGTGAATCTTGGCTAACTAAAATATCTTTTAATCCATCTGCAGCAAGTTTTTTAGCTGATAAATAATTAATTTTATCACCTAATTTAATAACTACATTTCCTGTTTTAGCATCAATAACTTCTTCTAAAAAATTTTTTGACTTATAATTTTCTGGATTAAATTTTGTTTTCCACTTATTTTTTTTTACATCAAAAGAATATTTTTCATTTTTATAAAACTCATCAGCTATTTCAGGTTTTGTTAACCCTAAAGCCATTAATAAAGTTGAAGCATAAATCTTTTTCTTTCTGTCTATTTTGAAGTACAAAAAATCTTTAACATCATACTCTAAATCTAACCATGAACCTCTGTTCGGTATAACTCTACAGTTAAAAAGGAGTTTACCTGAAGCATGAGATTTACCTTTATCATGATCAAAAAATACACCTGGGCTTCTATGCATTTGATTTACTACAACTCTCTGAACTCCATTTGTGATAAACGTTCCACTTTCAGTCATCATGGGAACCTCACCCATATAAACCTCTTGTTCTTTAGCCGATAAAATATCTTTAGTATTATTTTCTTGATCTATTTCATAGACCACTAACCTTAAAGTACATTTAAGAGCTGATGAAAATGATAAACCTCTTTGAATACATTCTTCTTCATCAAATTTTGGTTTTTCTAATCTATAAGAAACATACTCTAATGTCCCTTTATCATTTAAATCTTCAATTGGAAAAATACTTTTAAAGACTCTGTCAAAACCTTTTGAAAGGTCACCGGCGTCTGAATCAAAATCAGTTAATTGTTTATAGGAATTTTTTTGTACTTCAATTAAATTTGGAATAGATAATGTTTCTGCAAGCTTACCAAAGCTCTTTCTAATATTTTTTTTTTCAGTAAAAGATAATTGCATTTATAAAAAATTACCGATTAAAAAGATTAATCAGTAATTAGGTTCTTTCTAATTAATTTATTTAAGCTCTACTTTTGCGCCTGCTGCTTCTAATTTAGCTTTCATCTCTTCAGCATCTTTTTTATTAACACCAGATTTTACTTCCTTAGGCGCACCTTCAACTAGATCTTTTGCTTCTTTAAGTCCTAAAGATGTTGCTGCTCTAACTTCCTTAATAACATTAATTTTTTTATCCCCTGCAGAAATCAACATAACTGTGAAATCATCTTTCGCTTCTTCAGCTGCTCCACCTGCTGCTGCTGCTGGTGCTGCTGCAGCCATAGCTGTAACACCCCATTTTTCTTCAAGTTGTTTTGAAAGTTCAGCTGCTTCAACGACAGTTAAACTAGATAAATCTTCTATAATTTTATTTAAGTCAGGCATTTTTATTTACTCTTTAGGTTGTTTTTTAAGAATTTTCTGGGCTCAAACTACTCATTTTTTCGGAACGTGCAAGTAAAATACTTATAAATTTTGACCCTGGTGCAGCTAAAATTCCAACAATATTAGCCCTAGCTTCATCCAGTGTTGGTAGATTTGCTACATTCTGAACTGCTACCTGATCTAAAATATCACTACCCATAATTCCACCTAAAAGCTTTAGGTTTTCATTGGTTTTTGCAAATTTTGATAAAATTCTTGCAGACATAATTGCATCATCTGAAAATGCTACAGCTGTAGCTCCTGTAAATAAGCTTGAAAGCTCTTTACACTTAGTATTTTCAAGTGCTAATTTAGTTATTCTGTTTTTAGTAATTTTAAATTTAATTCCATGCTCTCTCATCTGTGATCTTAATTCATCAAGCTGTGCCATTGTGAGGCCTTGGTAATGAGTGACTAATACGGCTTCATTATTCTGAAACTGTGTTTCCATTTCACTTATATAATTTTTTTTTTGCTCCTTGTTCATCATAATTATATCACTTTTCCTAATTTAACTTTGTAAGACACACCCATACTAGATGTAACAAAAGTATTCTTAATTAAATCACCTTTTAGTGTATTGTTACCTTTTTCTTTTTCCAAAATATCTAAAATTGCATGATAGTTCTTTAACAGCTGATCATCGTGAAAAGATTTTTTACCTATACTAACTCCAATATTTCCATCTTTATCATTTCTAATTTCAGCTTGTCCAGATTTAGCATCTAATACCGCCTGTTTAATATTATCAGACACAGAACCAAGCTTTGGATTTGGCATTAAACCTTTTGGTCCTAAAATTTTTCCTAACTTTGAAAGTTTTATCATCATACCAGGTGTTGCTATTAATTTTTCAAAATTTAATTCACCTGCTTTTATTTTTTCAATAAATTCTTCACTACCAACTATGTCAGCACCTGCATCTTTAGCTTCTTGAGCTTTATCATCCTCACAAACAACTGCAACTTTTACTTTTTTTCCAGTTCCACCTGGTAAATTAACAACAGTTCTAATATTAACTTCACCTTTTTTTTGTTTATTATTTATTTGAATACTTAAATCAACTGATTCATCAAACTTTGTAGTACAATTTTTCTTAACTTCAGCTAACAATTTTTCTATTGTTTCAACTGGTAAGTCTTTTGTTTTTTCTGATAATTTTTTGAATCTTTTTGATGACATTATTATTTTACCTCTATACCCATTGATCTAGCTGATCCCATAATAATTTTAACAGCTTGCTCTAAACTGTGAGCATTAAGATCTTTCATTTTTTGTGTTGCTATTTCTTCTGCTTGTTTTTTTGTAATTGACCCAGCTATAGCTCTACCAGGTTCTTTTGAACCACTTTTTAATTTAGCAGCCTCTTTAATAAAATGTGATGCAGGAGGTGACTTAATTTCAAAATCAAATTTTTTATCTTTATAAACGGTAATAATTACTGGGATTGGTTTACCAGCAAAAGCTTTTGTTTTATCATTAAAAGCTTTGCAGAATTCCATTATATTAATTCCACGTTGTCCTAAAGCTGGTCCAACTGGTGGTGCAGGATTTGCTTGTCCACCCATTATTTGTAATTTTATATATCCACTTATTTCTTTTGCCATTAACTAGCCTTCTCTACTTGGTTATATTCTAAATCCACTGGAGTTGGTCTTCCAAATATTGATACAGAAACTTTTAATCTAGATTTTTCTTCATCAATATCTTCAACCATCCCACTAAATGATGCAAAAGGTCCATCAACAACCTGAACTTTTTCACCAATGCTGTATTCTATACCAGACTTTGGCTGTGCAACACCATCTTTTATTTGACCTAATATTTTTTCTATTTCTTTATCAGAAACTGGGACTGGAATACCTTTTGAACCTAAAAAACCACTAACTCTCTTCAAATTTTTAATTAAATGATAAAGGTCATTGTCCATATCACACTTGATTAAAACATATCCTGGGAAATATTTTTTTTTTCTCTGAAACCTCTTTCCTCTTTTGACTTCTGTAACATCATGTGTTGGAACTACAATCTCCTCAATTTTTTCAGAAATTTTAGCTTTTTCAGCTTCTTCTTTGATTAATCCAACAACTTTATTCTCAAAATTTGAGTGTGATTGAACAATGTACCAATTTTTCATTAAATACTCACCTTAAGTAAAGCTTCCAATAAGAATTTAAGAACTTGGTCAAGAAGCAGAAAGAAAATTGACATGATGACTGCCATAGCAAATACCATTAATGCACCTTGTATTGTCTCTTTTCCAGTAGGCCAAGAAACCTTGAAGGCTTCTTGCTTGACTTCTTGGATAAATTTTATTGGGTTTTTCATAATTTACTGTTTAGCTTAATTTGGTTTGGCAGGAGTGGGGGGACTCGAACCCTCAGCCTCCGGTTTTGGAGACCGGCGCTCTACCAATTGAGCTACACTCCTATAGAGTTTACTCTATAATTTTTGTTACTACTCCAGCTCCAACTGTTCTACCACCCTCACGAATAGCAAAATTTAGTTTTTCATTCATCGCAATTGGAGTAATCAAAGTAACAGTAAATTTAGCATCATCGCCAGGCATAACCATTTCTGTTCCTGCTGGTAATGTTACTTCACCTGTTACATCTGTCGTTCTAAAATAAAACTGAGGTCTGTATTTAGTAAAGAAAGGAGTGTGTCTTCCACCCTCATCTTTCTTAAGTACATAAGCCTGTGCCTCAAATTTAGTGTGTGGAGTAATTGAACCCGCTTTACAAAGAACTTGTCCTCTTTGAATATCATCTCTCTCAACACCCCTTAATAGAATGCCAACGTTATCCCCTGCTTCACCTGAGTCCAGAAGTTTTCTAAACATTTCAACACCAGTACATACTGATTTTTTAGTTTCAGTAACACCAACGATTTCGACTTCTTCACCAGTTTTGATAACACCAGATTCAATTCTACCAGTCGCAACTGTTCCTCTTCCTGAAATTGAGAAAACATCCTCAACAGGCATTAAAAAAGGTTTATCAACATCTCTAGTTGGTTGAGGAATAAATTCATCAACAGTTTTCATTAATTCAATAATTGAATTTTTTCCAATTTCATCATCTCTACCTTCAACGGCAGCTAAAGCAGAACCTTTTGTAATCGGAGTTGTTTCACCAGGGTATTTATAAGAAGTTAAAAGTTCTCTAATTTCTTCTTCTACAAGTTCAATCATATCTTTATCATCTACTTGATCAACTTTGTTTAAGTAAACAACAATTGAAGGAATTCCAACTTGTCTTCCTAAAAGAATGTGTTCTCTAGTTTGAGGCATAGGACCATCAGCAGCATTAACAACTAAGATAGCTCCATCCATTTGGGCTGCACCTGTAATCATATTTTTTACATAATCAGCGTGACCTGGGCAATCTACGTGAGCGTAATGTCTCTTATCAGTTTCATACTCAACGTGAGCAGTTGAAATTGTAATTCCTCTTTCTTTTTCTTCGGGAGCTTTATCAATTTGATCGTACGCAGTAAAAGTTGCAGTTGAACCAGCTGTTTCAGATAATACTTTTGTGATCGCAGCAGTTAATGTTGTTTTACCATGGTCTACATGACCAATTGTACCAATGTTACAGTGTGGCTTATTTCTTACGAACTTTTCTTTTGACATTACTTTTTTACCTCAGTTTAGTTTTATTAATAATTTCTTTTTCTTGGAGCGGGTAAAGAGAATCGAACTCTTACATCCAGCTTGGAAGGCTAGCGTTC
>Ga0307986_10002706_pt1 | contig 12600 bp, 19 predicted proteins | sample EllFjometageno82_FD_203170 | JGI IMG/M metagenome (GOLD analysis project Ga0307986, IMG submission 203170) | Marine microbial communities from Ellis Fjord, Antarctic Ocean - #82 | ecosystem: Environmental > Aquatic > Marine > Unclassified | place: Southern Ocean | collected 2014-10-09
ACATCATAGCCCTCTTCCTTCATTAAGCCAGCAACTACTGAGGAATCTACACCGCCTGACATAGCTACAACTACTTTAGTTTCCTTGGGCGACTTTTTGATCCCTAGTGAATTAATCATTAGCTGATATATAATATATATAATAAGTATTTTCCATGATCCATTTTGATTTTACTCCAGGAGATTACGTTATAAACCCTAGGCAAAAAGACTGGGGCATAGGACAGGTGCAGTCAATAATTAAAAATAAAGTTACAGTAAATTTTCAAAATCAAGGAAAACAAGTTATAAACGGTGAAGTTGTAATTCTAGAAAAATTTAGAAATGAACAAAAGTGAATTAAAAAAAATAGCTGAAGGTCTAATAGAAACTTTTGATATTGCGGGACAAGAGTCTATAGACCTTTATTCTAGAGGACTAAAAATTGAAATCAAATCAGACAATTCTCCAGTTAGTAATGGTGATCTTAGATGTAACGAATTAATAACTAATAGAATTTTAGAACTTACACCAAATATCCCAATAGTGTCCGAGGAAACAGTGAATTTAAATATTAAGAATAAAAATAAAATATTTTGGTTAATTGATCCGATTGATGGAACAAAAGAATATATAGCAGGGAGAGATGAATACACACTAAATGCCGCTTTGGTTATAAATAAAGTTCCAAGTATTGGTTTAGTGGGAGTTCCTAAAAAGAAACAACTTTTTTACTCTTTTGGGGTAGGTGATAGTTATTTAATTGAGAATAATAAAAAAATTAAAAATAATTGCTCGAAGAAGAGTCTCAAAAATCAGATAATTGCTCTTTCAAGTTCTGCACACCCGTCTGAAGAAATAGTAAAAGAATTAAAAAAGTTTAATGTTACCTCTGTGGTTAAAATGGCTAGTTCTTATAAATTTTGTGTAATAGCAAATGGTGAATTTGATATTTACGCTGCTAAGGAAAGAGCTAATGAGTGGGATTATGCGGCAGGTCATGCGGTAGCTGAACATGCTGGAGCAATTATTAAAACGCTAGATGGTAAACCATTTTACTATGGAAAAGAAGATTATGCCAATCCAAGTATATTAATGAGAAGAGCTGAAAATTTAAATGATTAAAACTATTTTGATTATTGTGGTCTCAGTTACTTTATTTGGTTGGTTTTTTTTCATTATTGTTAGAAATGCTTTAAAGAGAAAATTAGATCTTCTTGTAAAACAAGAAAAAAAAGCGAAATTAAATAATTCTAAGTAATTTATTAAATTCTTCTAAAGGTAAGTCTAAGACTCTTTTTGATAACTCAAAACTAAAACCACCTCTCGCTAAAATTCCCATATCTTTTTTGTAAAATAATTCTCTGTTCGCACCAGGCCTAAGTGCGCCTATTCTTCTTCTTTTGCATAATTTAATTGCAGAGACAAAATCTGGCTCTATCTTGTCTTGCTTAATCTTTTCTATACTGTTTTTAATGTGTTCGTTTCCAACACCTTTATTCCTTAAAGACTGATTAATTTTATTCAATGAATAACCTTTTCTTAAAAACATTCTGGCTTTTGAGTCAGAATACAATTCATCATTTATTATTCTATTTTTTTCAAGGTTTTCAAGTATTTCGTCTATAATTACAGAAACTTCTCTTTTGCTCTGGGTGCCTTTAATTTTTGTTAAGTATTTTTTTAATAAATATATTTTTAATTGCTGTTTTGAGGGACTGTATTTTTCCAAATAACCATAAGCCAGGTCTTTTAAGTTGGTGGTTAAATCTTCAAAATCTTTCTTATTTGATGTGGGATTCATTTAACTAATATACTATATTATTTTTAATGATAAACACTCTTCAAGACTTATTAATTTTTGATAACATTTATTTATTCGCTAATTGGGGCGTTGTGCCTTTTTGGCTGTTGTTAGTTTTTATACCCAACCATCCTATTACGAGGTTTTTCTGTTATTCAATAATTCCTTTTTTACTGTTAGCTATTGCTTATACTTTCGTCTCGTATCAAATTTTTTTAGAGGGAAGTATTCTGGAAGGGTTTAAGCTTTATCTGGGATTAGATGGATTGGACGAAATTTATACCGATGAATCTTTAAGATTAGTATTTTGGTTACACTTTCTTGCTATTAGTTTGTTTACAGGTACTTGGATCGCAAGAGATTGTTTAAAATACATGGTTCCTAAAATATTTTCAATTCCTTGTATAACAATTACATATTTTTCCGGGCCTGTTGGAATAGTAGTTTATTGGTTTATTAGAATTTTTTACGCAAAAAGAATTAGTTTTAATGACTAAACCTATAGATTTTTATTTCGATTTTGTAAGTCCGTATACCTTTATTTCTTTTCAGCAAATTAAAACATTGAAATTTAAACAAGATTTTAAATTTAGATTAAAACCTATACTACTTGGGGGCCTTCATAATTTGCACAAAATTACTGCCCCTGCTTTTATTCCAGCTAAAGCTAGATTTATGATTAGAGACTGCAAAATGCTTAGTGATAAATATAAAATTAGTTTTAAATTTAATTCTTACTTTCCAATCCAAACAGTTAATCTTATGCGCGGAGTGCTTATTGCTGAAGAGGACGGGATAGCAAATGAATACATAGACAAGATTTTTGAATCTCTTTGGGTCAGTGGACTGAATTTAAACGATCAAACAATTATTGATAAAGTATTAAAAAATTTAAATATTAATCCGAAAACATTTGCTTTAAGACTATCTAATCAAAACTTAAAAGACGAATTAAGAAAAAGAACCCAAGATGCTTTTGAAAAAGGAGTATTTGGTGCACCTACTTTTTATGTTAATAATAAAGTATTCTGGGGTCAGGATAGACTTGAGTTTGCATTAGCTGAGTCTTTAAAATAATTATTTTTTTTCTTTTGTAACTATTTTAAAACCACTTCTTTTTAGGGACTCAAACCCACCTTTTACATGGGCAACATTTTTAAAACCCATATCTACTAAAGATTTGGTTGCGAGTGCTGACCTCATGCCAAGAGCACAAAATAAAATTATTTTTTTTTGGGGATCAAATTTTTTCTCTTTATAGTAAGAGCTTTGTGGATCGAGCCAAAATTCTAACATTCCTCTTGGAATGTGCTTCGAATTCATAACAGTACCTTCTTTCCACAGTTCTCTTATATCCCTAACATCAATTAAAATGCATTCATTACTATCTATCATTAATTTTACTTTAGATGGATCAATCGTCTCAATTATTTGTTCCGCTTCATTAACTAGATCTTGGGATGATTTTATATTCATAACGATAATTTTAAATGATAATAAAAAAATTTAGCAGAGAAAGAAAGTCTAAAAAAAAGCTCATTTTCTCTCACCTGCACTTTAATTTTAAATTCCAATTGTTGTGAAATTACAGTTAGTCTCTTATAGCGTAGGCAGTAACTCCAATTTCAGACTTGTCTGTTCCTAGTTTTTCTGCGGCTTTACTAATTCTTAAACCCACTGTTGCTTTTAAAGTTGAGAAGACTAAGTACGAAAGCACAAAGCTAAACACACATACTGATATCGTTCCTATAAATTGTGTTCCAATAGAAGTGTCATTATTGCTAAGTGGCACTACTAATGTTCCAAAGATTCCAGCAAACATGTGCACGGGTATCGCACCTACTACATCGTCTATGCCAAAACTTTCTAACATCTTAGTTCCAAAATACATAATCAATGATCCTATTGAACCTATAGCTATTGCTAAACCTGGTGTCGGAGTTAATGGTTCTGCGGTAATAGCTACTAGACCAGCTAATGCACCATTAAGCATCATGATGATATCTGTTTTACCCCCAATAAGTCTTGTTACCACTGCACCAGTTATTGTTCCGGCCGAACCAGCAAGGTGGGTGTTTACTGCGATTTTTGAAATTGCGTTTACATCATCAAATGTTCCCATAGCGAGTTGACTAAAGCCGTTAAAGCCAAACCAGCCAAACCAAAGTAAGAATGTACCCAGAGTAACTAATGGAATGCTTGATGCAGCAAATGGTACCATTACTCTCTTTCCGCCACTAGAAGTAAATCTACCTTCTCTAGATCCTAATACTATCACGCCTGCTAAAGCTGCCGCACCACCACACGCATGGACTAAAGTTGAACCTGCAAAATCAGAAAAGCCTGCTGCACTTAACCAACCGCCTCCCCATTGCCAACCCATAGAGATTGGGTAAATAAATCCAGACATTACCACTGCAAAAGCGAAGAATGGCCAAATTTTTATTCTTTCAGCTACGGCTCCTGAAACTATTGATACAGTTGCGCAAACAAACATTGTTTGAAAAAACCAATCTGAACTATCAGAATATCCTGTACCCACACTAGATCCGTCGCTCCAAACTGAAAATGATCCAATGTAACCCCCTTCTGGAATTTCATATGCAACATTGTAACCGAATAAAAAGAAAACAATTGAACAAATGGCAAATTTTCCTATATTTTTTGCTCCAATTGATGATACGCTTTTTGTAGTAACTAAACCACTTTCCAGCATACAGAAACCAGCTGCCATAAATGCAACTAAAATACCTCCAACGTAGAAAGCTAATGAATTGAAAATATATTGACCTTCAGCAGACATGGTTGTTTCAGCAAAACTTGACCCTGCAAAAATTGTGAAAAATATAAAAGTACTTAATGCTATTGTTATTGCTTTTTTCATTTTATTCTCCCTTTGTTAACAACTTCTCACTTATAATTTTGGGTGCTGAATAAAACTAATGCTGTCTGTGAAATTTAGCTATGCGGTTTTAGCATCGGATGGATAGTTTTTAATAGCCCCAGAAAATAAGGGGCTATTAAATAATAAGACCTTACTTATTAAACATTTCTTTTAAACTTTTTGCGGGTAGGAACTTAACTTTTTGAGAGGCTGATATCTGAATAGACTCTCCTGTTCTAGGGTTTCTTCCAATTCTTGCTTTTCTTTTTGCTACTTTATAAGTGCCAAAACCAGCTATTTTAACTGTTTCGTCATTTTTTAGCTCGTTTAAGATAATAGTCGTAATCGAGTCAAAAGTTCTCTCAGCATCAGCTTTACTTTGGCCTAATGTTGTAGAGATTTTTGCTATTAGTTGTTTTTTGTTCATTTTTTTAGCCTTTTTAGTTGTTTTTTTTTAATCTCTACCAAAATCCATATAAATCAACAATTTTTTTAGTGTTTTATAGAGAAATATCAACAATATGTAGTATGCTAAAAAGTGTTGATTTTACTACCTTTTTTATAGATTAAAAGTGGCTTAGAATAAGCCAATATCTTTTAGATCGTTAATGGTTGTGAAAAACATAAGTGAAAACAATAAAAAAAGACCGATTCGAAAGAATCCTTCTTGTGTCTTTTGAGTTAGTGGCCTGCCAAGAATTTTTTCAAATGCATAAAACATCAAGTGGCCTCCATCAAGCATTGGTATTGGAAATAGGTTAATTAAACCTAAGCTAATAGAGATATATGCAGTAATACTTAAAAAGGCTATGACGCCATGTTGAGCGACTTGGCCAGTTATTTTAGCTATCTTTATTGGACCACCTAATTGAGAGGTATCGCCTTTACCTTGAAATAAAGAGAATATGAAATCTAATGAGCTCGTAGTTACAAACCAAGTCTCTTTTGCTGCATAATAGAGAGCGTTAACTGGACCTAGTTTTTTATTGTTTAACTCATTGTATAGAGGGGCAATTTTAATACCTAAAACTTTTTTTTTTATTTCATTGCCTAAAGAATCTTTGCCAAAGATGGTTTTTGGTTTTATTGAAAAAGAAAGTTCATTATCATTCCTTAGTATAACAAGACTAACCTCATCTGAAGTAGACATGTTAATATAAGTTGAAACATTTAGGATGCTCTTCACTTCTTTATTATCAATTGAAAAAATAACATCATCTTTTTCTAAACCAGCAACAAAAGCTGGTGAATTTTCTTGAACTACATCAATTTTAGCTGGGGTAAAATCTTTTCCAGCAAACATATAAATAAAGGTAAAAATAACAATTGCTAATAAGAAATTAGCACAAGGGCCAGCCGCTACAACTAAAGATCTTTGATAGATTGGTTTTGTGACAAATAATTTTTTTTGATCCTTTTTACTGTATTGTTTAAGCAGCTCTTCTTGCTCCGCTTGACTGAAAACATTGCGATCACCAAAAAACTTAACGTAACCTCCAAGGGGTATTAAGCAAAATTTCCATCTTGTTCCTGATTTATCATTAAAACCAAATATTTCTTTTCCGAAACCAATTGAAAAATCAGTGACACCAACGCCATATTTTCTTGCAACATAATAATGTCCATATTCGTGAATAAATACGACTAATGTAATTAGTACAATAAAAGGTATTATAAATGTTATCGCTGCCATGGTCCTTTGTAAATATTTTTAATTTTTTTAGTTTTTTTATTATTGAAAAATAATATTAAAATAATTCCAGTGATAAATCCACCAATATGAGCGGCATATGCGACACCTCCACTAGTGCCCGAGGAAAAACCAGAGTTTATAAATTGCAAGATAAACCAAAACCCTAAAACATATAAAGCTTTAATCTTAACTATTTGGCTAAAAAAACCAAAAGGGATAAGCACAAGAACTCTCGAGTTAGGATAATTAATTAAATAAGCACCTAATACGCCCCCTATAGCTCCACTTGCGCCTATCATTGGAATTTGTGAATTTACGTCTGCAAATACTTGAGCCATTGCTGCTCCTACTCCACTTAAAATATAGAATATAATAAATTTTGACTTGCCTAAATCATCTTCAATATTATCTGCAAATATCCAAAGATAAAGCATATTTCCTATCAAATGCATAAAACCACCGTGCATAAACATGGAGGTAAAAATAGTTGCGGTGGCTGGTATAGCATAAATATTTTCAGGCAGTTGTTGAGATCCAAATAGAACAGATGGGATCAGGCCATAAGAGTAAAAAAGCTCACCTGATCGATAACCAGGACTCATGATCTGTAGAATAAAAACAATTATACAAATAGCGAGTATATAGTTACGGACAATTGGTTTGTTTAATGTAGGAACGTCATCTTTTAAAGGAATCATAATTTATTAAAAGACTAAAATTTCCACTCGTTAACTTTGCTAAAAATAAAATTTCTAAAAGCCATTAATCTCGCATTATTTTTTAAAGATGCAGGATAAACAAAATGAGTTTCAGTTGGTTTCCCAGTTTCATTAGGTAAAACTTTTGTTAAATTAGGAATGTTGTGAGTAATATAATCTGGCAAAGCAGCGAGACCAACTCCACTTTGAACGGCTAATAGCAATCCATATACACTATTTACTTTCATCACTGATTTTCTTTTTTTTCCCTCATTAGCACCATGTTTTAAAACCCAGTCTGGATTATAAACTGGCGATGGAGCCCCTCTGCCATAAGTAATAAACTTGTGTTTATCTAAATCTTTTAAAATTTTTGGATAACCATTTTTTTCCAAATATTCATTTGAACCATAAATATGGAAATTAAAATCAACAAACTTTTTTTGAATTAAATTTAATTGTTTTGGTCTTCTCATTCTGATAGCTACATCAGCTTCACGCGTACTCAAATCTAGTTCTTTATCATCAAATATTAATTCTATTTCTATTTCAGGATGTAGATCCATAAATTCTTTAATTCTTGGCGTGAGCCAAGTTGTGCCAAAACTTACAACAGTAGTAACTGTAAGTTTTCCTTTTAATTTATCTTTATGTCCACTTAAAGTGGACTCAACATCTTTTAATTTGGAAATGACTTCATGCGCAGATTTAAACAAATATTCACCATTATCAGTAAGGACTAATCCTCTAGCATGTCGTTCAAAAAGTTGAATTTTTAAGTTCTGCTCTAAAGATTGGATTTGTCTACTAATAGCAGATTGACTTAAGTTTAAAATAGTAGCTGCTTTTGTAAAACTGCTCGCTTCTGCAACGGTATAAAAAATTTTTAACTTGTCCCAATCCACAATATGAAATTACCCAATCTTAATTATTTGTTAGGATTAACTACTGCTCTACCAAAAAACTCACCTTTTAATAATTTTGGATAAGTGTCTAGTAACTCAGAAAATGATAGTTCTTTTGTAATTGTTTTAAGTTTATTAAAATCAATTAATTTACTTGCCTCATTCCATACAAATTCTCTTCGTTTAATAGACGACCCTGAAGAATCAATACCCCACAATTTAACTCCCCTTATAATAAATGGCATTACTGTAGTGTTAATTTTTATCCCACCTGCATTACCACATGCAGCAACAATTCCACCTGGTTTAGTTTGAGCAAATATCTTAGTGAGCGCGGCACCTCCAACGGTATCAACAACACCATCCCAAGCTCCTTTTTCTAAAAGTTTACTTTCGCCTTCAAATTCTTTTCTATCGATAATATTTTTTGCACCAAGATCTTTTAAATAATCATTTTTGTCTTTTTTTCCTGTAACCGCATGTACGTCATATCCCATTTTAGATAAAATCATTACAGCTATACTACCTACACCACCTGTTGCGCCTGTAACTAAAACATCTTTTACTTTTTCTCCCAATAACAATTCTTCTTTAGCTTTTACTGCAAAAGCACAAAGTAGTGCTGTAAAACCAGCTGTACCTAACATCATAGATTGATGACTGGTAATATCTTTGGGTAATTTTATTAGAAAATTAGAATTTACTTTGGCATATTGTGAGAAGCCTCCAAAATAAGCTTCCCCGACTCTAAAACCTGTCAAAATAATTTTATCATCTTTTTTAAATTTGTCATCCTCACTACTTACTACTGTTCCCGCAAAATCTATTCCTGGAACGAAAGGAAAGTTTCTAACAATTTTTCCGCCATCATTAAGTATCATTGCATCTTTATAATTTAGGCTTGAATAATCTACTTTAACTAAAACATTTCCATCTTTTAGAGCGCTTTGATCTATCTCTTTAACTTCTCTTGTAAATTTTTCGTTTTGATTGTCGATAACTAAAGCTTTAAATTTTTCATTCATATTATTTTACTATTAGCCTAAGATATCTATTTTGGTAGCTAAGGTCTTCTTTAAAAGAACCTAAAAAGTAATTCGTAATCGTAGTTGCTTTTTCTTTTTTTATACCTCTCATGGTCATGCATTGGTGTGCAGCATCAATAGTGACGGCAACACCTTTAGCATCTAAGCCTTTCATTAAAGTTTTTGCGATTTGCATTGTTAATCTTTCTTGCGTTTGTAACCTCTTAGAAAAAATTTCTACTGTCCTTGCAAGTTTACTTAAGCCAACAACTTTTGTTTTTGGTATATAGGCAACATGAGCAACACCTATAATTGGTGCCATGTGATGTTCACAGTGGCTCTCGAGTGTAATATTCTTCTCTATAACCATGTCATCGTAACCATCAACATCTCCAAAAGTTTTATTTAAATCCTTCATCGGATCTTGATGATACCCCTTAAAATATTCCTTAAAAGCTTTTGTAACTCGTTTTGGAGTTTCTATGAGACCTTCTCTATTTGGATCTTCTCCAATCCATTTTAGTATTGTTTTGAAGGCTTCTTCAGCCTGTAGATCTGTAACTTGATCTTTGTTTGTCTGAACTTTATCTGTATCTTTGACTAGTTTCATAAAAAGAATACATTTTTACAGCACATAAAATACTAAAGCAAATTGCTATTTTGTCCTTTTTTCACTATTTTACGCAGATGTTTAGAAAACGAAAAAGCATTTTTGAAGTTGAAGAAGGAAAATTTTTATCACCTAAGTTTGATAGCAAAGGTTTGATTCCCGTTATAACCACAGATTATAAAAGTGGTGAGGTGCTTATGCATGGTTACATGAATAAAATAGCTTTTAAAAAAACAGTAGAAACTAAAGAAGCATATTATTGGAGTAGATCACGTAAAGCTTTATGGCACAAAGGAAAGACAAGTGGCTTTGTTCAAAAAATTAAAGATATTAGAATTGATGATGATCAAGATGCAATTTGGTTAAAAGTTAATATTGGAAATGGCGCAAGTTGCCACGTAGGTTATAAATCGTGTTTTTATAGATCTGTTCCACTCGGAAAATCTAAAAAATTAAAATTAAAATTTAAAGAAAGAAAAAAAAAATTTGATCCTAATAAAGTTTATAAAGATCAACCAAACCCAACTAAATTATAATATGAAAATATTAAGTCCTTTTGGTCCAAAGTTAGCACAATTAAAATTTAGTAAATTTTTAATTAATAAAATAAATAAAGAAGTCGATAGAATTTATTCTCAAAAAAAATTAGCAAAAAAGTATGATTATTCTAAAAAATTAGTTAGTCAAATAAAACAAGAAATAGAATTACCTAAAAATTTTATCAAGAAATATCTTGCTAAACAAATCAATCAATCCATTAAAAAGTATATAAAATCAATAACTGGAAAAATTACTAAGATAGTTCGAATAAAAAATTTCTGGATAGTTAGTCAGTTTTCAAACGAATATAATCCTGTGCATTACCATAATGGACATGTGTCCGGTGTTGGGTATCTTAAAGTTCCAAATTTTTTTCTGAATAAAAAAGCGTCTAAAACAAACGGAACTATTGATTTCATTAATGGAAATAGAATGTTTTTAAACAATAGTATTTTCAATCACAATCCCAAAGTTGGTGACGTAATTTTATTTCCGAATTACCTGATGCATACCGCTTATCCTTTTTCTGCCGAAGGTGAGCGAAGATCATTTTCTTTTAATGTAGAAATAGATTCAAATATTGCTAATGTGTTCCATAAATGAATAATAAAATTCAAAAAAATGTCTTTGGAGAGCCGCTGGAAGAATGTTCTCAAGATCCAGTTACTGGTTGGTATAGAGATGGGTGTTGCAATACTGACGATGCTGATAAAGGTTTTCACACAGTTTGTGCAAAAGTTACTGATAAATTTTTACTTTGGTCAAAAAAAGCAGGTAATGATTTAATAACTCCTCATCCTGAATTTGGATTCCTGGGTTTAAAAGATGGTGATTCTTGGTGTGTTTGTGCAACGTGGTATGCTAGAGCCGTAGAAGAAGATGCTGCTTGCTCAATATATTTAAAGAAAACAAATATTAAAACTTTAAAATTAATTTCGATTGAAAAATTGAAGAAACACGCCTTAGATTTATCTTAATTATTTTTAATTACTTCTTGTAATTCCGCATACTCTTTGCAATTACAATTTTTTAGTACTGCCAATCTTTCTTTAGCTAAATCCATTCTTTCAGTCTTCACATACAGCTCACCTAGATATTCGTTTATTCCATTATGGTCAGGTTTGATTTCTAAACCTTGAAGATAATATTTTTCTGCTTGTTCGTACTTTCCAGCTTTTCTAAGTGTAAAACCAAGGTAGTTTAATATATCAGGATTTCTACTATCTGCTTTGTTTGCTTCTAATAATTTTTTATAAGCTTTGTTGTATAACTTTAATGCTTTTTCATTCTTACCTTTTGCCTCAAGTTTTTTTCCACGTTTTACAAAATTTTGTGCAGCTTTTTGTGGATTTGCATAATTATCCGAACCTGAGCTAGAACCCGAATCTGAGCTACTACCACTACTAGCCGCGAATGACACTTGAGTTAATAAACAAAATGAAATCACGTATACAAATTTTTTAATCATATTATGCAATTGAAGATCTGCCACCATCCACTCCTATTATTTGACCTGTTACCCAAGAACTTTCCTCACTCATTAAAAATTTAGCTATAGCTGAGAAGTCTGATCCTTCGCCTAATCTTTTGAGAGGGTGAAGCTTCGCGATACCTTCAGCAATTTTTTCATTTTTTAATAAAAATTCTCCCATTTTTGATTTGGATAAGCTTGGTGCAATGCAATTTACTCTAACGTTGGGTGAAAACTCTGCTGCCAAAGAAACTGTTAGGCCTTCTACAGCAGCCTTTGCAGAAGCAATAATACTATGATTAATAAAACCTTTTCTTGCTGCAACTGTAGAAAATAAAACTATAGCTCCTTTGTTTTCTTTCAATTTCTCCAAACTTGCCCTAATTATTTCTGTTGCTGAAATTAAATTTAAATTAAAACAGTCTAAAAAATCTTTTTTCTTTGATAATTTTAATGGTTTTAAGTCTATAGACCCAACACAGTAAGCCAATCCATTTATGGGTGTGTCTGCTAAATCACTTAGAATTTTTTCTGAAAAATTATCTTCTAGAACATCACAGGTTGTAAAGCTAGCATTAAGTTCTGAGGCAAGAGCTGATAAGCTAGATTCATCACGACCAACTAAATGGACTTGCTCTCCATCGGATGCTATTTTTTTAGCAAGGGCTGACCCTATTGCTCCAGTTGCACCTAAAATGAGTTTTTTCACTCTAACAATGTATCACAAGATTCATGTTTTTTATGGACATCTATTGTCGCGTATAAATTAACTTAGGTTAATATATGTTCAAAATATGAAACTTTTTGTTATTTTAGGAAATCAACTATTCAACCCTGTGTATTTAAAGAAATACTCTGACCATAAGTTTGTAATGTATGAAGATTATGGATTATGTACTTATGAAAAACACCACAAGCTAAAGATATTATTATTTCTATCTTCAATGAGATCTTATTTCGATGAGCTTAAATCTAAAAAATTTAAAATAGAT
>Ga0307986_10002707_pt1 | contig 12598 bp, 12 predicted proteins | sample EllFjometageno82_FD_203170 | JGI IMG/M metagenome (GOLD analysis project Ga0307986, IMG submission 203170) | Marine microbial communities from Ellis Fjord, Antarctic Ocean - #82 | ecosystem: Environmental > Aquatic > Marine > Unclassified | place: Southern Ocean | collected 2014-10-09
TCATTTAAAGAAGCAAATAAATCCCCGATTATCCAGTTTGTTGTTAGCTTCTTGTCAGCAGTTTTAATTACTTCTTCAAAAAAAGCTGCAACTTCTTTTTCTGAAACTAAAACGTTAGCTTCATATGAACTTAAAGAATAATCTTTTATAAAACGTTCCTTTTTTTGATCCGGAAGTTCTGGTAAATCTTTTTTAATTTTTTCAATTAAATGTTTGTCTAGGTTTAAAGGCAACAAGTCTGGGTCAGGAAAGTACCTATAGTCATGAGCATCTTCTTTAGATCTCATAGACCTAGTTTCATTTTTTTTAGTATCAAATAACCTCGTTTCTTGAACAACAGATTCGCCTGACTCTATGAGTTCTACTTGTCTTTTAGCTTCATATTCAATAGCCATTTGCATAAACTTAATAGAGTTGACATTTTTTATTTCACATCTGGTTCCTAATTTTCCGTCTCCTTCTTTTCTCACTGAAACATTTACGTCGGCTCTTAATGAGCCTTCTTGCATGTTCCCATCACATGTTCCGAGATACCTCATAATTGATCTTAGTTTTTTAACATAAGCATTGACTTCATCCGGTGATCTTAAGTCTGGTTTGCTAACAATTTCCATCAATGCAATGCCTGATCTATTAAGATCTACAAAAGTATTGCTAGGATCAAGATCATGAATACTTTTCCCTGCGTCTTGTTCTAAGTGTAATCTTTCGATTCCAATTTTCTTTGTGCCAGTCTTTAAATCTAACGTTATTTCACCTTCACCAACAATTGGGTTTTTAAATTGAGATATTTGATAGCCTTGAGGTAAGTCAGCATAAAAATAATTCTTTCTGTCAAAAACAGAATAAGAATTAATTTGCGCATTTATACCGAGTCCTGTTTTAACAGCTTGTTCAACACAGTATTTATTTATTACTGGTAACATTCCAGGAAATGCAGAGTCTACTAAACTAACTTGTGTATTTGGCTCGGCCCCGAAGGTAGTTGAAGAACCTGAAAATAACTTTGATTTAGAAGATACTTGAGCGTGAACTTCTAGGCCAATAACTACTTCCCATTTACCTCGGGAGCCATTGATTAAAAATTTTGATTTATCTTCGCTCATTAATTATTTTTCCCACCATTTTATAATATCTTGTTTAAAATTGCTTTTGCTTTCCATGGAAAAAGCTAGATTTAATAAAGTTTGTTCTCCAAGAGGTTTTCCGATTAACTGTAAGCCTAAAGGTAAATTGTTTTTATCATGTCCCACAGGAACTGACATGGCGGGTATACCGGCTAAATTTGCAGGAACTGTAAAGATATCATTTAAATACATTGATATAGGGTCATCTTTTTTTTCTCCAATCTTAAAAGCAGCACTTGGAGTGGACGGAGTTAATATCGCATCTACTTTAGTAAAGGCATTATCAAAATCACTTTTTATCAACTGTCTTACTTTTTGTGCTTTGATATAATAAGCATCGTAGTAACCAGAAGATAAAACATAAGTTCCAATTAAAATTCTTCTTTTAACTTCATCTCCAAAACCTTCAGACCTTGTGTTTTCATACATATCTATAAGATTAGAACCTTTAGACGACCTAAAGCCATATTTAACTCCATCATATCGTGCTAAATTTGAGGAGGCTTCTGCAGGAGCAACTATATAATAAGTGGGTAGGGCATATTCAGTATGTGGTAATGAAATATCAATTATTTCTGCACCCTCTTCTTTAAGTATTTTTTTACCTTTTTCCCAAAGTTCTTCAATTTCATTTGGCATACCATCAACTCTGTATTCTTTTGGTATACCGATCTTTAAACCTTTAATATTTTTAGTTAATTTTTTTGAATAATTTTCTTTTTTTCTATCTATTGAAGTTGAATCTTTTGGATCAAATCCTGACATTGCTTCAAGCATCAAAGCACAATCTGAAACTGTTTTTGTCATTGGACCTGCTTGATCCAAAGAAGAAGCAAAAGCTACAATGCCCCATCTTGAACATAAACCGTAAGTTGGTTTTAAACCAACAGTACCTGTAAATGAAGCTGGTTGCCTAATAGAACCACCAGTATCAGTTCCAATCGTGGCTGGCGTAAGATCAGCAGCTAGTGCACTTGCAGAACCACCAGAGGAACCACCAGGAACTGTATTTTCTTTAACAGGATTTATAACATTTCCAAAAAAACTTGTTTCATTAGAAGAACCCATTGCGTATTCATCACAATTTAATTTACCTAAAAGAAAAGCTCCTTCGGACCAAAGGTTAGCTGTTATTGTGGATTCATAGGTAGGAACAAAATTTTCAAGCATTTTACTGCCTGCTGTTGTTTTAACTCCATTTGTACAGAATAAATCTTTTACAGCTAAAGGCACACCAGGTAGTAAAGATTCATAGTTTGGTTTTGCATCAAAGGTTTTTGATTTTGTTAGAGCGTTATCAAAAGATTCTGTAATAAATGAATTAAGTTTTTTTCCTTTTTTTACATTATTGATGTAAGCATTAGTTACCTCTTCAGATTTAATTTCTTTTTTTTTAATTAAATGAACTATTTCAGTTAAACTTTTATTCGTTATATCTGACATCTATTCTATTACTTTGGGAACAATGAAAAATTCTTCATTTTTATTGGGTGAGTTTTTTAAAATTTTATCTCTAATTCCTCCATCTGTAACTTTGTCTTCTCTGGTTCTTAAACTGTAGTCCAGAATTGATGTTAAGGGATTAATTTTATCCGTGTTAATTTTGCTCAATTTTTCAATAAAATTAAATATATTGGATAAATCTTTAGATAAACTCTCTATTTTAGTTTTATCTAAAGATATTCTAGCAAGTTTAGCTGTATGTTTAATTTTGTCTTTATCTATGGACATTTGTAATCTATGTTAATTTTTGGAAACTAATACCATTATTTATAACACAATCATGCTTGATATTGAAGAATTTGAAAAAAAAATTGATAAAAAATCAAGATTATTAGGGATCGATCCTGGTAAGAAACGAATTGGGATAGCTGTTTGTGATGAAAACAAAGTTATAGCAACACCATATACTACAATAATTAAAAATAATTTTTCAGAATTTTTAATTGAAATAAATAAAATTGTTAATGAAAATGACATCAGAGGGATTGTTGTAGGTAATCCAATAAACTTAGATGGTTCAAGCAGTCAATCATCACAATCTGCTAAAGATCTCACAATAAATTTATCAAAAAATATTACGATACCTATCACTATGTGGGATGAGAGACTTTCTAGCAGGGGTGCTTTTAATTTATCTAATGGTTTAAATGTTAATACGAGCAAGAAAATAAGCAAATTAGATGAAAATTCGGCAGCATTCATTTTACAGGGTGTATTAGATTATTTAAGAAAAGAAAATACTTGATCTCATAACACAAAAGGCCTATAGAGTTGATTTTAATGGCAGTACAAAATAATACTTCAGCTATTAAAAGCCAACCCAAACACCTTTTAGGTATTCAAAACCTATCTATTCAAGAAGCTAAGAAAATTCTTGAAGAAGCAAAAACTTTTATATCATTAAATAGAAGTGAATCAAAAAAACTGGACACATTAAGAGGTAAGACTCAAATAAATTTATTTTTTGAACCTTCGACAAGAACACAAAGTTCTTTTGATTTAGCGGGTAAAAGACTAGGTGCAGATGTCATGACTATGAACGTTGGAAACTCGGCACTTAAAAAAGGTGAAACTTTGATAGACACTGCGATGACTTTAAATGCCATGCACCCTGATATAATTGTTATAAGACACCAAGACTCTGGTGCACCTAATTTACTTTCTCAAAAAGTAAATTGCACCGTTATTAATGCGGGCGATGGAAGAAGAGAGCACCCTACTCAAGCTCTACTAGATGCTTTGACTATTATTAATCGAAAAGGAAAAATTGAGGGATTAAAGATTGCAATTTGCGGAGACATACTTCACTCGCGTGTCGCTAGGTCAAATATTTATTTAATGAACATGTTAGGCGCAGAAGTAAATGTTATTGGTCCAAAAACTTTAATGCCTAAAACTATTGAGAGACTTGGAGTAAAAAGTTTTACAGATATGAAAAAAGGCTTAGATAAATGTGATATTGTAATGATGCTGAGATTGCAAAATGAAAGGATGCAAGGTTCGTTTTTACCTTCCAAAAGAGAATATTATGAATTCTTTGGTCTAACACCAGAAAAATTAAAGTTTGCAAGTAAAGATGCTTTGATTATGCATCCAGGACCAATGAATAGAGGAGTTGAGATAGATACCAAGCTAGCAGACGACATAAATGTGAGTCTTGTTAAAGAACAAGTTGAATTAGGTGTTGCAGTAAGAATGGCATGCTTGAAAATTTATTGTAAATAAAATGAAAGAAAAAATATTAATTAACATACGCATTATAGATCCATCACAAAAAATGGATGAAAAAGGATCAATCATTATAGATAATAAAGGAAAGATTAAAGCAATTGGAGAGAATGTTACAAGAGATGATGCTTCATCTTCAGCAGAAGTAATCGACTTAAAAAATCATATCGTAATTCCAGGAATTGTTGATATGAAAGCATTTGTTGGAGAACCAGGTTACGAATACAAAGAAAATTTTAGAACGTTGAGTGAGGCAGCTTTAGCTGGTGGAGTAACATCAGTAGTTACTATGCCAAATACGAAACCAATTATAGATAATGTTTCTATGGTTGACTTTATAATCAGAAGAGGGAGAGATAAAGCGTCAATTAACTTATATCCTTGCGCATCACTAACCAGAGAAATAGGTGGAAAAGAAATGTCTGAGTTTGGTTTGCTTTCAGCAAAAGGAATTATTGGATTTACTGACGTTATTAGGACAGTTCAAAATACAGAAACGATGGTAAAAATTATGGACTACGCTTCTGATTTAGGGGTTTTGATCATGCAACATGTCGAAGATTATGAACTTTCAAAAAATGGCTGCATAAATGAAGGTGAGATTTCAACAAGATTAGGTCTAGAGGGAATTTCATATATAGCTGAAAAAATAATCATCGAGAGAGATCTGTCTTTGTTAAATGAATTTCCTTGCAGGTACCACATAAATCAAATCTCTTCGAAAGATTCGCTAGATGTCATTGAAAGAAATAAAGAAAAAGGATTAAAATTTAGTGTTGGTGTCTCTATTAATAATCTTTCACTAAATGAAAATGACATTGGAGACTTTAAAACTTTTTTAAAACTTTCCCCACCTCTTAGGCTTGAAGAAGATCGAGCAGCATTGGTACGAGGAATTAAATCAGGATTGATTGATGTGATTGTGTCTGACCATACACCTGAAGACGAAGAAGGAAAAAGACTACCTTTCGCACAAGCAGCTACTGGTGCAATAGGAATTGAAACTCTTTTACCGCTAGCTCTAGAAATGTATCATAATGAATCTCTTGATTTAACAAAAATAATTGAGACTTTAACTATAAATCCCGCAAAAATTTTAAAAATTGGCAAGGGAACATTAAAGAAAGGATCAGATGCAGACATCTGTGTCTTTGATTTAGATAAACCATGGGTAGTTAACGGAGACGATTTAAAGTCTAAATCTAAAAATACAGCTATCGAAGGTAGAAAACTTCAAGGAAAAGTTCTTATGACTTTCTTAAATGGTGATCTAGTATTTAAATCATAGTGAATTTAGAAATTTTATATCCAATAACTTATTCTTATTTTTTAGGATCTATACCATTTGGTCTAATCCTTACAAAAATTTTTTTAAATAAAGATCTTAGAGATATAGGGTCAGGAAACATAGGAGCTACAAATGCACTTAGAACTGGTAAAAAATCTTTAGGTGCTTTTACGTTGCTCTTAGACGGATTTAAAGCTTATGTCACAATATCCATAACTTTTATATATTTCCCGGATTATATTTATTTATCTTCTCTCTTATGTATTCTTGGACATATATATCCCGTCTGGTTGAAATTTAAAGGAGGAAAAGGAATTGCAGTTTTTCTTGGTGTTCTTTTTGGCTTATCAATTAAATTAGCAATACTTTTTATAATTTGCTGGGTTTTAATTTTATACATAACAAAATACTCATCTGTTTCATCTTTAGTTTCAACGGGAGTAATTTTTTTATACTCAATTTATTTGAAAAATTTTCTTGAAATTATATTTTTTTTTATAATTCTTATTATTGTTATTTATACGCACAGATTAAATATAGCCCAACTTAAAAATAAAACAGAAAATAAAATCAATCTTTAGAGGCCTTTTTTCACAGGATTATACTACATTTGACAAAACTGTTTAGATTTGTAAGTAAATGCAGGAATGAATTTGGTTATTGTTGAGAGCCCTGCAAAAGCAAAAACGATTAATAAATATCTGGGAAAAAATTATTTAGTTTTAGCAAGTTATGGACACATAAGAGATTTACCATCAAAAAATGGATCGGTAGATCCTGATAATAACTTTAAAATGTTATGGGAAGTTGACTCTTTTTCTAAAAAATATTTGAAAGAAATTATTGATGCAGCAAAAGATTCTGATAAAATTATATTAGCTACTGACCCTGATCGTGAAGGAGAGGCAATAGCTTGGCATGTCAAAGAATGTCTTGTCTCTAAGAAAATTTTGAAAAACAAAGTTTTAGAACGTGTGGTATTTAATGAAATCACAAAAAATGCCATTTTAAAAGCAATAGATAATCCTAGACAAATAGAAATTCACTTAGTTGAAGCATATTTAGCAAGAAGGGCTTTGGACTATCTTGTTGGCTTTAATATCTCCCCTATTCTATGGACTAAACTTCCTGGAACTAAGTCAGCAGGTAGAGTTCAGTCTGTTTCTTTAAAATTAATTAATGAAAGAGAACATGAGATAGAGTTATTTAACCCTGAAGAATACTGGTCTCTCACCGCAGACTTTACGAGTGAAAATAATAAAAAAATTTTTTCTAAATTAAGTCTTTTTAAAGGAGAAAAAATTGAACGTTTTACCTTTAAAAATAAAATAGAAATTAATAAAGCTTTAGATATAATTAATAAATCAAAGTTTAAGATAGAAGACATTGGTTCAAAAATTCAAAAAAGAAATCCTTTAGCACCTTTTACAACTTCTACACTTCAACAGACTGCCTCTAGTAGATTTGGCTTTGGAGCATCAAGAACGATGCAAATTGCCCAAAGACTTTATCAAGGCGTTGACATTGAGGGAGAAACTACTGGGCTTATTACCTACATGAGAACCGATGGAGTTCAAATATCAAAGGATGCAATTATGGATTTTAGAAACCTAATTGAGAAAGATTTTGGAAAAGAATACCTTCCCTTAAATCACAATACATACGAAGGTAAAAAAGCTAAGAATGCACAAGAAGCACATGAAGCAATTAGACCTACTGAAATAACAAGAAAGCCAAAAGATATTAAGAAATATGTAAATTCAGATCAACTAAAACTTTATGAACTTGTTTGGAGTAGAGCACTTTCTTCACAAATGAATCCTGCAGAATTCTATAAAAATAACATAATAATTTCTTCTGAAGACAAACAGATTAATTTTAGAACGAATGGTTCAACTGTTAAATTTGAAGGTTTTTTAAAAGTTTATGAAATATTAGAAGCAGACGATGGTGCAAAAAATATTCTACCTGAGTGTAACATTGGTGAAGATGTTAATGTTCTGAAATTAACAGATGAGCAACATTATACAGATCCACCGCCCCGGTACTCGGAAGCAAGTTTAGTAAAGAAGATGGAAGAGCTCGGCATTGGAAGGCCATCTACGTACGCTAGCATTATTTCAGTTTTATCTACTAGGAGTTACGTTGAACAAATAAACAAAAAATTTCACCCAACAGATAGAGGGAAGCTATTATCAGCTTTCTTGGAAAAATTATTCACAAAATATGTTGATTACAATTTTACGGCTGATTTAGAAAATCAATTAGACGAAATTACTACTGGAAAAATTGAATGGGTAAAAGTTTTAGAAAATTTTTGGACAGAATTTTTTTCTAATATTAATGAAGTTAAAGAAAAAAAAACACGAGAAGTTTTAGATTTGTTAAATGATAGTCTCGGTAATCTAATTTTTGACAAAGATGAAAAAAATATAATAAACCGAAAGTGTAAACTTTGTGATAATGGTGAATTAAGTTTAAAAAATAGTTTTCGTGGTGGAGCTTTTATTGGTTGTTCTAGTTATCCAGATTGTAAATTTACAAGACCTCTTTCCAAGACTAAAGCTAACGCACAATACAGTCTTGCAGAACCTAAATTAATTGGGCAAAATGATTTAGGCAAGGATATTTATTTAAAAAATGGGAGATTTGGTCCTTACCTACAATATGAAGAAGAAATTCAAGTAAAAGAAAATTTAAAAAAAACAAAAAAGAAGAAGGTAAAGAAAATTAGAGAAGATAATAATATGAAAAATGTATCTATACCTAAGGGCATTGAAATAGATAAAGTTGATTTATCACAAGCAAAATTTCTATGCTCGTTGCCAAAGATTCTAGGTCAAAACCCAGAAACCGGGCAAGATATAGTTTTAAACTCTGGAAGATTTGGGCCTTATTTAATATGTGAAAATAAATCTGCACGATTAGAAAATATTGATGAAATTTTTTCTATTGGATTAAACAGAGCAATAACTCTTATCGCTGATGCAAAATCAAGTAGAAAGTCTTCGTCAATTATAAAAGATTTAGGGGGGCACCCGGATGACAAGAAACCAGTAAGAATTATAAAAGGTCAGTTTGGACCGTATGTAAAATACAAATCTCTAAATGCAACGATACCAAAGGAAAAAGACCCTAGTGAAATAACAATGGAAGAAGCTGTAATACTAATAGATAAACGCAAAGAATATGATAAAAGTAAAAAAAAAAATAGGAGAAAAAAATGAAAAAAATTATATTATTATTAAGCTTTCTAACTTTGAGCTTTAATATTTCAGTTTATGCCGATGAAGAAAAATGCAAGTTTTATGATGTATTATGTAAAACGAAAAAATTTACTGCTGATACGAAAGATTATCAAAAAAAAAAATGGAGTGAAGGTAATTCAAAATTAAAAAAATAATCAAAATAAAAAAATTAATTTAAAATAAAATTTTTAAAAAGAATTAATGACAATAGAAGAAAGAATAAAAGAATTAAACATTAAGATACCCGAACCTAAGGAACCTGTAGGTGCTTATGTTGCTAGTAAAGTAGTTGGAAATTTACTTTTTATTTCAGGACAAATATCAATCGATGAAAAAGGCGTTTTGATTAAAGGTAAACTTGGTGAAAATCTCACAACTGAACAAGGTTATGACGCTGCAAAGAGATGTGCATTAAGTATTATTTCGCACGCAAAATCTGCGTGTAAAAATGATCTCTCAAAAATAAAATCCTGTGTAAAATTAACAGGTTATGTTAATTCGGTAAGTACCTTTACCGAACAACCAAAAGTAATCAATGGTGCTTCAGAATTAATATCTTCAGTATTTGGAGATAATGGAATGCACGCAAGAGCGGCTGTCAGTACAAATGGTCTTCCTCTAGGAGTAGCCGTTGAAGTAGATGCTATATTTGAGGTTAATTAGTGGTTGGCCGGCCAATAGAAAAATATTTAATTTTTTTTCTCTTCATTTGGTCAGTACTATAAAGATTTCTTAAATCGTAAATAATAAATTTTTTTTTTTTTACTAATCTATTGAAATCAAGAGACTTAAATTCATCCCACTCCGTGTGTAAAATAATAAGATCTGCATCTTTGCATGCTTCTTTTATATCAGAATGATAACTACAGTTTTTTAGTTTATTAAATTCTTTTTTTTCACCAGTTGGATCGTAATAAGAAATAATTGTTTTTTTCTTATGAAGATGGGGTATCATATGCAGACTTGCAGCATCTCGCATATCATCTGTATTTGGCTTAAAAGTTACTCCCAAAAAAACAATTCTTTTGTTTTTTATATTTTTTCCAAAAATATTATCTATCTTTTTTAATAATAAAATTTTTCTATTTTTATTTGATTGAATTACAGATTTAACTATAGACAAATCAACTTTCTCTTTATCGGCAATAGAGACTAGGCCTTTTGTATCTTTAGGGAAGCACGACCCGCCATAAGCAGGGCCTGCTCTTAAGAAACGACTGCCTATTCGAACGTCTGACCCCATACCTAGCGATATATCCTCTACATTAATTCCTGTTTTCTCGCACAGATTTGCTATTTCATTAATGAAGGTAATTTTTGTAGCTAAAAAAGCGTTAGAGGAATACTTAATCAGTTCAGCACCTCTTCTATTTGTTGTAAAAAATTTTGCTCCTTTATTGATTAAAGGTAAATATAATTTTTTCATTATATTAAATGAATTTTTAGTGTTAGATCCTACAATTATTCTATCTGGAAAACAAAAATCTCTTATTGCATCTCCTTCTCTTAAAAACTCTGGGTTTGCTATAACTGTAAATTTTTTTTTATTTTTAAAAATTTTTTCCAATAAATCACCAGTACCTATTGGAACTGTAGATTTAGTGACTATAATTTTTTTCTTTTTAGAAAATTTAACTATTTGTTTGGCAGCTTTAAAAACATAACTTAAATCAACAGAAGTAGAATTTTTTTTGGCAGGGGTTCCAACACATATAAAAATAATATCAGATTTGCTTATACCTTCAGAAAGATTTGAAGAAAAAAATAATCTTTTAGCACGTGAATTTTCTTTTATAAGTTCATCAAGCCCAGGTTCGTAAATGGGACACTCACCACGGTTTAATTTCTTTATTTTATCTTCATTGTTATCAACGCAATATACAGTGTGGCCTATACCGGCAAAACAAGTGCCACTTACAAGACCAACGTACCCCGTACCTATCATACAAATTTTCATTCTTTGTTTCTCCTTAAAATTTCTATGGAAGAATTTATATAACCATTTAATGTGCCGCAGTCTAAATATTTTCCTTTAAATATATTTCCATAAAAATTTTCTCCATCTTCTATTAATTGTTTGATGGCATCTGTAATATGTACTTCACCACCTTGGCCAGGTTTTAATTTTTTTAGCTTTCTCATAATTGTTCGAGGCAATATATATCTACCAATAATGGCATAATTTGATGGAGCTTTACTAATGGTTGGTTTTTCCACAACATCTTTAATTTTAAAATAGTTTTTTTTTTTTTCTTTTAACGAAAGTATTCCCCATCTAGAGACTGTTTTTTTATCTACGGTTTTAGTAGCAATAATAGAGCCTTTAGTTTTTTTATGCAGCTTGATCATTTCTTTAGAGCAATTTTTTTTAATTATCAGATCATCAGGAAATAACATTAAAAAATATGGATCAGACAAAAGTCTTTGGCACTTCAAAATCGCATCGCCTGTTCCTTTGGGTTTGTTTTGATAAACAAACTTGATCATTTTTTGATATCTTTTGAGTTTTCGAAAATATTCTTCAATTCTTTTATCTTTTTTTTTTGCTAATATAGATTTATAAAACTTATCATTAAAAAAATATTTTTTAATGCTCTCTTTTTTTTTTGAAATGATAAATATAAATTCCTGGATTCCAGCTTCTATACATTCGTCTAATATATACTCTAGATTAGACTTACCATTTATGGGAAGTAATTCTTTTGGTGTTATGCTAGAAAGGGGTAAGAGTCTTGTTCCAAGCCCTGCTAGTGGTATTATTGCTTGTCTTAGCATAAGTTTCTTTTACTTTTAAATTTCAATTATTACAAATGAAAATATTTAAAAACAAAAAAAGTTTAATTAACGAGATTTCAGATCTTAAAAATATAGCTTTCGTTCCAACGATGGGAGCTTTACATGGGGGTCATATAAGCTTAATAAAAAAGGCCAAGAAAAAATCAAATACAGTTTTGGTTTCTATATATGTAAATCCAAAACAATTTAATACCAAAAAAGATTTCAGTAAATATCCTAAAAAAATTCATAGTGATATAAAAGTTTTAAAAAGCATTGGAGTTAAATATCTATACATTCCAAGTAATAGAGATATTTATTCATTTAAACCCAAATTGAAAATACATTTAGATGCTTTTTCTAAAATTCTATGTGGGAAATTTAGACCCAATCATTTTAAAGGAGTCATAAATATTGTTAATCGATTTCTAGAAATCGTAAAACCTCAATGGCTTTATTTAGGTATGAAGGATTTTCAGCAATTGTCATTGATTAAATCTCATATAATAAAAAATAAAATTAAAACTAATGTAATTGTTTGCCCAATCATAAGAGGAGATAGCGGAACGGCTCTCTCTTCAAGAAATTTAAACCTTTCAGGAAATCAACTTATAATCACTGGAATAATTTATAAATTTATCAAAAATAATAAAAAATTAATTCTTAATAAAATTTTAAATAACAAAAGATCAGAAGTGATTAATAAATTAGTTAAATTAGGTACAAATAAAATTGAATACATAGAATGCGTAGATTTAAATAAGAAAAAAATTTGTACTAACGCTAAACACAAATTTAATGTTTTTGTGTCTTACTACATTGGCAACGTAAGACTAATTGATAATTTATAAAAATACTAAAGATCCAATTCCTAAAAAAGACAAAAAACCTATTACATCTGTAACCGTAGTTACAAAAACACTTGAGGC
>Ga0307986_10002708_pt1 | contig 12597 bp, 14 predicted proteins | sample EllFjometageno82_FD_203170 | JGI IMG/M metagenome (GOLD analysis project Ga0307986, IMG submission 203170) | Marine microbial communities from Ellis Fjord, Antarctic Ocean - #82 | ecosystem: Environmental > Aquatic > Marine > Unclassified | place: Southern Ocean | collected 2014-10-09
AATTCTTTCAAAAAGCTAAAAGTTTTTGGAAAAACTAAAGACTAATTAACTAAAAAAGGTTAATATTTTCTTAGATGAAAAAAATTAATTTAGCTATTTCTGGTTGTCTAGGGAGAATGGGTCAACAACTTATTAAATCCTCAAAAATTAATAAAGAATTTAAACTAGCTGCTCTGACAGAAAATAAAGCTATCAATAAAAAAATTTCTGGTATCAAACTTGATATAAATACTGAACAAGCTTTTAAAAAAACTGATGTAATAATAGATTTTACAATTCCAAGCTGTACTTTAGATATCCTAAAAATTGCCTCTAAATTAAAAAAAAGAGTAGTAATTGGAACAACTGGATTTACCCAGAAAGAAGAGGGTATAATTAAAAAATTTTCTAAAAAAATTCCTATTTTAAAAACAGGTAATATGAGCCTAGGTGTTAATTTATTAATGTATCTAACTGAAATTGCATCAAAATCACTGAATGATGAATATTTAAGTAAAGTCTTTGAGGCTCATCACAAACACAAAAAGGATTATCCTTCAGGGACAGCTTTAATGCTTGGAAAAGGAATAGCTAATGGAAAAAATAAAAATCTTTATAATTTAATCGGCAAAAAATTTTTAAATAAAGAATCTTTTCCTTATGGAAAAAAAATTAATTTTAATTCGATTAGAAAAGGTGAAATTATTGGAGAACATGAGGTTACATTCTCAAGTGGAAAAGAGGTAATAAAATTAAACCATGAAGCGTTTGATAGAGCGCTTTATTCAGATGGTGCTTTAACTGCAGCAAAATGGCTTATCAATAAAAAACCAGGTCTTTATTCAATGAGAGATTTATTGAACTTTAGATAATGGATGAAAAAGAAAAAGCTAAAAAGATACTAAAAATTTTAAATAAGATTTATCCAACGACCCCTATCCCACTAGATCATACTAGTAATTTTACTCTCTTAATGTCGGTTCTTTTATCAGCACAATGCACCGATCTAAATGTTAACAATGTAACTAAAAATATATATCCAAAATATAATAGACCTGAACATTTTGTAAAATTAGGCAGAAAAAGAATTGAAAGATTAATTAAAAGTATTGGTCTCTTTCGTGTTAAGGCAAAAAGCGTTTATTTGATGTCTAAGCAGCTACTAGAAAAGCATGGGGGTAAAGTGCCTAAAAGCTTCGTGAAGCTCGAAAAATTGCCTGGAGTAGGCCATAAAACAGCAAGTGTAGTCATGTCTCAGGGTTTTGGAGTTCCAGCCTTTGCAGTTGATACTCACATACATCGATTGGCTCAAAGGTGGGGCTTAACAAGTGGTAAAAATGTTATTCAAACTGAAAAGGATTTAAAAAGAATATTCCCTGAAAAAACATGGAGCAAATTACATTTACAAATAATTTATTATGGAAGAGAGTTTTGTAGGGCTAGGGAATGTTATGGTTTGACTTGTAAAATTTGCACGACTTGTTATCCTAATCGCAAAAAACCAGTTAAAATAAAAAAAGCTTAATATGAAAATACTAGGAATTGGTAATGCAATTGTTGATGTCATTTGTAAAGTTGATGATCAATATTTGATAAATAATCAATTAACAAAAAGTACAATGAAACTGGTTGATGAGACAGAATTTAAAAAACTTTTATCAACTCTCAAGATAGAACAAACTATCTCTGGTGGGTCGGTTGCAAACTCTATTGTTGGACTATCACAATTAGGAAATGATGTCGGGTTCATAGGTAAAGTTAATGATGATGATTTGGGACAAAAATATGAAGAAGGTCTAACCAAAGAAAAAGTTCAATATTTTTATGATAAAAAACTAGAAAATTCACCAACTGGGACTTGTTTAATCTTAATCACACCTGATGCAGAAAGAACTATGGTTACGTTTTTAGGAATTGCTGGAAAAATTAACCAGAATGATATTAATGAAAAAGCTATACAAGAAAGTGAAATGATATTTTTAGAAGGATATTTATGGGATAAAGGTGAACCAAAGTCAGCTTTTGATAAAGCTATGTTACTCTCTAATACTAAAGCAATGTCTTTATCAGATCAATTTTGTGTAGAGAGACATAAAGGTGATTTTTTAGATTTAGTTAAAAATAAACTTGATATAACTTTTGCTAACGAACAAGAAATTAGATCATTAATTGATGCTAAAAACTTTGAAGATATTATTGAATTTGGAAAACAACTAGGAAAGCTTTTAATTATCACACGTGGTGAAAAAGGAAGCATTGCTATTGAAAATCAAGAAATTATAGAATGTCAAAGTAAACCCAATTTAAAGATTGTAGACTTAACTGGTGCTGGAGACCTCTTTGCAGCCGGTTTTCTTCATGGGTTAATTAATAATATATCAATAAAAGAATGTCTCGAAAAAGGAACCGAAATGTCTTCCAAGATAATCCAAAAAGTTGGTGCTAGACTAGATTAAGCTATTTTAGTCAATGAAATAGCCATTTTTATGGCTTAATATAAATTTGTCATCTTTAAAAAGGTTACTTATTTTTTTTCGTAATCTATATATGTGTGTTTCTACAGTGTGGGTTTCCATGTCTTTTGAGTAATCCCATATATTTTTTTGTAAATCTGCAACATCATGTTTAATTTGTTTTTCATTTAAATACAAAATAATTTCAATTTCTTTTTCAGTTAACTTTAACTTTAAATTACCTTTAAAAAAAAATTTAGAATTTAAATTTAATTCATAACCTTTAATAATAATTTTAGACTGTTGGTTAAATTTTAATTTAATTAATTTAATATTGATTAGTTCTAATAATTTTTTAAAAGATAAGGGCAAATCATTAAAATCTAAAAAATTTTTATCAGTTATATTCTTATTTGGTAATAATTTATAATCAATTTTTGAAATAACCAAATAATCTAATCTATCTAGATCAAGTTTATTTTCAAAACCTTCTTCATTCTCAATTTTTATAATTTTAAAAGATAAATTTTCTTTTATCTCATCTAAAATTTCATATAGTGAATTAAAATTTATAATAAAAACATTTTGCATAATTAAATTGAATATTACTTATGATAATTCATGTACCAGATAAAAACACTCTTATAATTGATGATTTTAAATTGAGATGTTGTATTGGAAAAGGGGGCATAAATTCTAATAAAAAAGAGGGTGATTATTCAACTCCCAAAGGGATATTTAGCTTAAGAAAATTATATTTTAGAAAAGATCGTATTGGAACTCCTAGATCCAAAATAAGTAAAAAAATAATTAAAAGAGATATGGCCTGGTGTGATGATCCAAAGCATGAAAAATATAATCAAGAAATCAAAATAAAGGATAACAAAGTTAAAGAAAATCTACACAGAAAAGATCATAAGTATGATTATATAATATCAATTAACCACAATGAAAGAAAAACTCCAGGCAAAGGAAGTGCAGTATTTATTCATTTAACAAATAATTATAAACCAACAGCAGGATGTGTTGCTTTAAAAAAGAAAGATTTTGAAATATTATTAAAATTAATAGATAAAAAAACTAAAATTAAAATAGGCTAAGTTCTACTACCAAATATTTTTGAGCCTACCCTTACATATGTTGCATTATTTTTAATTGCATCCAAGTAGTTTGCTGACATACCCATACTTAATTCTTGAAAATTTAATTCTTGATTTATTATATTCATCTCAGAAAAATACTTTTCAGTATTGTCATCATTTGGTGGAATACACATTGTGCCAATAATATCTAAATTTAAATTTTTACAAAATTTATAAAAATCACCCAATTTTTCTTTACTTATTCCAGATTTTTGATTTTCATTACCAATATTAACTTGAATAAATATCTTAAGTTTTTTCCCTTGTTTAATTTGTTCATCTGCAATTTTCTTAGCTAATTTTTCACTATCTAGTGAATGAATATAATCAAATATTCTTAAGGCAAATTTAACCTTATTGGTTTGAAGTTTTCCAATTAAATGAAGTTTAATACTGTTGTTTTGGTTTTTTATATCACTCCATTTATCTAGTGCTTCCTGAACCTTGTTTTCCCCATAATCAAGGTGACCATGCTCGATTAATGGTAAAATATTTTCTATTGAAAAAGTCTTTGATACTGCAATAATTTTAGATAATTTATCATGATTTGCTTTAGATTTAATAAGGTCTTCTATATAAATTAAATTTTTAACTGAATCATGCATAATAAAATTTTAAATAAATATTACTTTATAAATAAATTTGACCAAAGTCATTTAGATAAACAAGATAAAGAAACGACAATAATCTTCAGGAATTATGATCAAATAATAGATGAAAAACTAATTTTAAAGTTAAAAATTTATTGTAAAAAAAAAGGTAATAAATTTTTACTTTCTAATAATATTAAACTAGCCCTGAAGCTTAATTTAGATGGTGCTTATATCCCGTCATTTAATAAAGATAAAAAACACCTCTCTTATTCACTTAAAAAAAACTTTATTATATTAGGTTCGGCTCATAATGTTTATGAACTAAGAACTAAAGAGTCACAAAATGTTAAAGCAATTTTTTTATCCTCACTATTTAAAAAAAATAAAAACTTTTTAGGAATTAATAAATTCAAGTTACTGTCTCTTTTAAGTAAAAAACCATTCATAGCGCTAGGCGGTATTTCAAATAATAATTTGAAAAAGTTAGCTCTTACTAACTGTTATAGTTTTGCTGGTATTTCTATTTTTGAACAAAAAAAAAGGCCCCTAAAAAGGGGCCCTTTTATTAATTTGTGTTCTAAATTAATTAGAATGCAAATGATAAACCTAACTCGTAAGACTCTTTATCATTAGTTGCATCTGCAGATCCACCTACGTTATCAGTTTCGTTCATTGCACCTGAGATAGTCATTCCACCCATAGTGTATGAAGCTGATATACCAGTTGATTCTTGAACATTTCCTGAAGCAGACTTATCAACATCAAGTTCATGTTTGTTGTAACCAATAGAGAAATCATCAGTTATAGCATAAGTTATACCATATGCTTCACTATCATCACTCTTAGCTGTAGTCGAACCATCTTTTTCTGATTCTTGGTAACCAACAGTTATTGGACCGTATGCATATTTGATATACGTAGTTGATTCATCGATTTCTGTAGTCGCTGTATCATTGTACGATCCTGTTGCATAACCTATTTCTAAACCGTCAACCATTTCTGGTACGATTTTAATTCCATAGTCGTTGTAAGTTCCAGTATTTTCAGTATCGCTTCTGTCTTGGTAAGCAGCAAGGAAAGTTACACCTTGAAATGAAGGAGATTCATATTTAAGAATTTTATCTCCTGATCTTCCACCGATTACTTCAGTGTCAGCACCAATAGTCATATCCCAAGATTCTTCATAAGCGTTAGGAGTTAAATCATCCCAACCACCTACTACTGAAGTTCCACCATGTTGGTGAAAAGTTATTGTTCCTAATGTTGCAGATCCAACAGACATTGATCTGTCATCCATTGCTACAGAAGTTGCAGCTGGTTTGTCATTTCCATCAAGTTCCATTGATACAGAGATATCTAATCCACCATCAGTAGTTCCTGAAGCAGAAAAAGTAACACTGTCACCCATTGAGTAGTATCCTCTTCCGTTTTCGTCAGAAGAACCTACGTAGAATGCAGCTCCACCAGAAACGCCCATTTCAACAGCGTTAACTGACATAGCAGCTAGTGAACCAGCTAATGCTGATAAACCAATTTTTTTAAAGTTATTCATATTTTTCCTTTGTTTGTTGTTGTTATTGTTATTATTAATAATAAACACTGAATATGTATCAATTTCAGACAATTTTATTATAAAAATGACTATTCTTTGTTAAAAATTGTACAAAGTGTTGTATTTTTACATCACTAAAAAAATGGCTATTTTGCTATATTTTTTACAATATATCCTTTATTAATCGATAAAATAACTTTAAATACCAAAATGCTCTCTTTTAAAATTATAAAAACACTCTTAACTTTAATTTTTTCTTTTGCTCTTTTAATTTCATGTGGAGGTAAACTTCCAGGTGGTGATGCTAGAAAAAACCCCCCAGACCCTAAAGAAAGAGTTAAAAAAAACCTAGAAGAAGGGAGAGGATTTAGATTAAATGATGTAGGCAAAGGTGGTAGTGGTGGAACATTTGAATTTGCAAGTTCTAATGAACTTTGGCGAGCTTCCTTGGACACGATTGACTTTATGCCACTTGCTTCCGTTAACTATAGTGGTGGGATTATAATTACTGATTGGTACTCATCTGACAGTTCAAATGAAAGTATTAAAATTTCAATTAGGTTTTTAACCAACGAAATAAGGTCAGATGCACTTGATATAAAAGTTTTTAATAGAATGTGCGAAACGTCATTTAACTGTAAAACCTCAGAAAAAAAAGGTGTTTTGGTTTCTGAGTTAAAAAGCAAGATTTTAAAGACTGCTACAATTTATGAAAAACAAAAAAAAGATAAAAATTTTAAGCCCTACCTTGGAAAAATGCCAGAGTCCAATCGTAATTAAACACTTTAATATTTAATTTTAGTGAACAGATATAATTTTAAATCTATCGAACAAAAATGGCAAAAGTATTGGAACGATAATAAAGTTTTTTCGACCAAAGTAGACAAAAACAAAAAAAAATTTTATTGCTTGGAAATGTTTCCCTATCCTTCTGGCAAGATCCATATGGGTCATGTAAGAAATTACACAATCGGGGATGTACTTGCACGTTTTAAAACATTACAAGGGTATAACGTTCTTCACCCAATGGGATGGGATTCCTTTGGCATGCCCGCAGAAAATGCAGCAAGACAAAATAATTTAGATCCTAAGACCTGGACTGAATCAAACATTAAAACTATGAGATCCCAACTTAAAAAATTAGGATTATCAATTGATTGGGATAAAGAAATTTCCACTTGCTCTGAAGATTATTATAGACACCAACAAGAGTTTTTTTTAGATCTATATGACAAAGGATTAGTTTACAGAAAAGAAAATTATGTTAACTGGGATCCTGTTGATGAAACTGTTCTTGCTAATGAACAGGTAGTAGATGGCAAAGGTTGGAGGTCAGGGGCTATAGTTGAAAGAAAGAAGCTAAATCAATGGTTTTTTAACATCTCAAAATTTTCAGAAGATTTATTGCAAGGATTAGATTCATTAGAAAATTGGCCAAATAAAGTAAAGGTGATGCAGAAGAACTGGATAGGTAAATCGTTTGGTTGTGAAGTTGAATTTAAAATTGAAAGTAAAAAACCTATTGAAAGTATTAAGTGTTATACAACAAGACCTGATACTTTATTTGGTTTTTCTTTTCTTGCTCTTTCAGTTGATCACCCTCTAGCAAAATATTATGAGGAAGATAAAGAATTTCAAAAATTTAGAGAAGAATGTTCTAAAACAGGTACTACTGAAGAATCTATAGCTTCTGCAGAAAAGCTTGGTTTTAAAGTTGATATGGTTGCAGTTAACCCACTAGACAAAAATATTAAGGTTCCTGTTTATTTTGCAAACTTTGTATTAATGGATTATGGTTTGGGTGCTGTTTTTGGTTGTCCTGCACATGATCAACGTGATTTAGATTTTGCAAAAAAATATGATTTAAAAATTAGACCTGTTGTTAAGCCTGAGAAAGATAAAGACTTTAAAATAAATAATGAAGCTTACACAGGTGAAGGATATCTTTATAATTCAAATTTTCTTGATGGCTTAAAAGTTCCAAGTGAATCTATTATTAAAACTATAGAATTTCTTGAAAAGAATAACCTAGGAACAAAAAAAATAAACTATCGATTAAAAGATTGGGGTATATCAAGACAAAGGTATTGGGGCTGCCCTATTCCAATGGCCTATGATGAAAATAATCTGCCTATTAAAATTCCAAGAGATATGTTGCCCGTTAAACTTCCAGAAATCAAAAAATTAAACAACACAGGAAACCCTTTAGACTTAGAAGATAGCTGGAAATTTTTTATCCTGGATGGCAAAAAATACAGAAGAGAAACTGATACATTAGATACTTTTGTTGATTCTTCTTGGTATTTTTTAAGGTTTTGTTCACCTCATAATTTTGATCATGGATTTACTCATGAAGAAGCTAATTATTGGATGCCAGTTGACCAATATATCGGAGGTGTTGAGCATGCCATTTTACATTTATTATATTCAAGATTTTTTATGCAGGCTCTATCTTATAAAGATGATAATTTTAAATTAAAAGAGCCATTTGATGGATTGTTTACACAAGGAATGGTTTGTCACGAAACCTATAAAGATCAAACAAATGCATGGCTAAGCCCTGAAGAAGTAACTTCAGAAGATGGTAAAGAATTTTATAAAAAAAATAATCCTTCTGAAAAAATAATTGTTGGACCAACAGAGTCTATGTCAAAATCTAAAAAAAATACTATTGATCCAGAAGATATAATAAAAAATTATGGAGCAGATTCAGTAAGGTTGTTTATCTTATCAGACAGTCCTCCGGAAAAAGATGTTCAATGGTCTGATCAGGGTATGATAGCGTCATTTAAATTTATACAAAAACTATGGATACTAAATTCTAAAATTTTAGAAAAAATTAAAAACACTGATGAGACTAATAAGTCAGAAGATTTAATCAAGTTTACTAATCAATTAATCTATAAAGTGACACAAAATTTAGACAAGTTTCACTACAATGTAATAGTTGCCAACCTTCATGAAATGTATAATTTTTTAATTAAAGAAATTGAAAAGCCTATAAAAAAAGAAATTTTAATCGAAAACTATCAAAAAATTTTAATATTGATGAATCCTTTTATTCCACATTTTACCACTGAATGCTTAGCTAGTCTCAGTATAAAGAAGATAAATTGGCCTACCGTATTGAAAGAGGAATTAATAGAAGAGGAAATTAATTTCGTTATTCAAATAAATGGTAAAAAAAGAGCTATTTTAAAGGTTAACAGGGATATAGATGAACGTGCAATTTTAAATAAAATTAATTCAAATAGCGAAACTGAAAAACTTTTACAAAATCAAAAGATAAAAAAAACAATTTTTGTTTCAAATAGACTTATAAATATTATACTATAAAAATGTTTAATAAAATTCTAATCTCAATTCTATTTTTATTTTTGTCCTCTTGTGGATATGAAGCAATTCATTCTAAAAAGAATTCTGCCATATATAATTTTTCTATAAGTGAATTAACATTTATTGGAGATAGAGATATTAATATAAAGATAAAAGAGAGAATCAATAATTACACTTTAAGTAATAAAAATAGAAATTTTATTTTAAAAATATCTAGTGATAGAGAAAAAGTAGTGCTTGCAAAAGATATTGCTGGTAACCCAACTAGCTATAAATCTACAATAATAATTAATGTTGAAGTAAAGATGAAAAATAATCCCAAAGGCAGTTTACAACTTATTGAAAGCTTTAATTACAATAATGTTTCAAATAAATTTGATTTGAAAAGACATGAAAGTGAAATTATAAATAATTTAGCTGAAACAGCTGCTGAAAAATTAATTTATAAGTTATCCAACATTCAATGATATTAAAATCATTTGAATTAAATAAATTAAAAATAAATAATCATAAGTTTTATCTTTTTTATGGCAACAATGACGGCTTAAAAGAGGAGAATATAAAAAGTTTATTTGAAAAAAATTATATTGATAAAATCTACAGATATGAGGAAAAAGAAGTATTGGATAATTCAGCAAATTTTTTTGATACCATCCTTACAAAATCATTCTTTGATAATGAAAAACTTATCATCATTAATAGGGCTACAGACAAAATAAAAGATGCTATTCAAGATTTGATAAACAAGAATCCAGAAGATATTCAATTTATTTTAAATTCAAAAAATCTTGAAAAAAAATCATCCTTACGGAAGCTTTTTGAAAAAGAAAAAAATATAGTATGTGTGCCATTTTATGAAGATAATAATCAAACTCTAAATTCTATAATTAGTAAATTTTTTAGAGATAAGAAAATTCCTATTTCACAGCAATTAATTAATATTTTAATAGAAAGAAGTAGAGGTGATAGAAAAAATTTAAATAATGAATTACAAAAAATAGATAATTTTTCTTTGGTTAAAAAAAGTATATCTCTTCAAGAAATAATTAGGCTAACTAATCTTGCTGATAACTATAATGCTTCAGAACTGGTGGATCACTCTCTTGCCAAAAACACTAGGAAAACCATCACTATTTTAAATGAAAACAACTATTCCGATGAAGATAACATAATAATTGTTAGAACCTTATTAACAAAACTTAAAAGATTAGTAAAAATTTATGATTTGGCAGACGAGATGAATAACATTGAACAGGCAATTTCTTCATACAAGCCAACAATTTTTTGGAAGGACAAGCCACTTATTACTCAACAAATAAAATCCTGGGAGAAAGATCATTTAAGAAATTTAATTTACAAAACTAACGAAATTGAACTTTTGATTAAAAAAAACTCCACTATATCAAAAAATATATTATCAGATTTTATAATAAATAATTCAAGAAAAACTAATAGTTAGATTTTATTATTTCAATTAGTTTATTTAACTGATCTAAATCTTTATACTCAAACGATAAAGATCCAGAGTTATTTTTTTTATTTTTGATTATAACATTAAGACCAATTTTTTCTCTAATTGAAAGTTCTAAGGCTTGTAAATTTGTATCTTTAAAGAGTTTAACAGAATATTTTTTTGTTTTAAAAATTTTAACAAAATTTTCTGATTGACGAACAGAAAAGTTTTTTTCAACTATTTTATTTGCTATAAATTCTGCATTATCCATACCAACTAAAATTTTTGCATGTCCTGGTGTCAATTTTTGAGTTTCAATTAATTTTAAAACCACTATTGGCAAGTTTAATAACCTTAAAAAATTAGCAATATGGCTTCTACTTTTTCCAATAAATTTTGCTACTTTTTCTTGATCATATGAGAACTCTTCAATAAGTCGTTGATAACCACGTGCTTCTTCTACTGCATTTAGGTCATTTCTTTGAACATTTTCAATAATTGCAAATTCTAAAGATTTTAAGTCATCTACATCCGTAATAACTACTGGAACCTCATGTAAGCCAGCCTTTTGGGCTGATAACCACCTTCTCTCCCCTGCTATTATCTCATACTTTGAATTATCATCACTAGATTTTCTAACAATAATTGGCTGAATAATACCTCTCTCTTTTATTGAGTTTGTTAAATCTTGTAAACTTCCCTCATCAAATATTTTCCTTGGTTGAAATTTATTAGTTACGAGGTCGCTTATTAAAACTTTATTAATATTTATTTCTACTTTTGTTTCACCTATTAAAGATGACAAGCCTCTACCTAGACCTTTTTTTATTTTGTTTGTATCCATTATGCAACGCTCCCTATTTTTTGTTCTTGATTAATAAATTCATCTGTAAAGTTAAAATATGATTTACTTCCAGGACAAGATTTATCATACATCAAGACTGGCATGCCATGAGATGGGGCCTCAGACAGTCTGACATTTCTTGGGATCACGGTTAGATAAACTTTTTCATTAAAATAATCTCTTGCTTCCTTTTCTACCTGTGTAGATAGCCTGTTTCTTTTATCAAACATTGTTAAAAGTATGCCTCTAATTTTTAATTCAGGATTCAAGTTAACTTTTATTCGTTCTATGGTTTTCATTAGTTGGGTTAAACCTTCTAAAGCAAAAAATTCAGTCTGTAGTGGAACTAACAGTGAGTGAGAAGACACCAAAGCCATTACTGTAAGCAAACTTAGTGATGGTGGGCAGTCTATAAGTACATAATCATAGGTTGCTCTAGAATCATTTAAATAAGGGGTTAATTCGCGTTTTAAAATGAAGGCTCGCATATTATCATCAGCTGTCTCGACCTCAAGCCCAGATAAATCTACATTTGAAGTAATAATATCTAAATTTTTAAAATCTGTTTTTCTAATCACATCAGATATTGCTCTTGTTCCATTCAACACTCCATAAATAGTCTCTGTCGAATTTTCTAAATTGGATAGACCCAGTCCTGTGGTAGCATTCCCTTGTGGATCAAGATCAATAACTAAAACTCTTTTCTCTTGTTGGGCTAAACCTGCTGCAAGATTAATTACTGTTGTTGTTTTTCCAACCCCACCCTTTTGATTTATTACAGAAATAATTTGCATTTAGTTTTTTAATGTTTTTTTTTAATATTTTTTATATTTAATAAAAATGAATCTTCACTAGTAATGCTTTTTTTCTTTTCAAAATCAAAATCCCAATTTATTAAAGTTTCTTCTAAAACTTTTTCTCCATTTTTTCCCATAAAGACAATTAAATTTTTGTAAGTGCTAAAATTTTTATAAACTAAATCTAAAATTATTGGTAAAGGTTTAAAAGCTCTTGCCATTATTGTACCCGAGTCTAAATTTTGTGCCTCAAAAATATTTTCCTGCATGACTTCGGTATTTAATTTTAAATCTCGAGATACTTTTCTTAAAAAAGCACTCTTATGGTGACTTTTTTCATATAAGTGAACTTTGATCGAATTTTTCTGATTTTTAATCATAATTGATATAATTATACCTGGCATACCTCCACCTGAACCTATATCTGTTATAATATTACTATTTAAAT
>Ga0307986_10002709_pt1 | contig 12597 bp, 12 predicted proteins | sample EllFjometageno82_FD_203170 | JGI IMG/M metagenome (GOLD analysis project Ga0307986, IMG submission 203170) | Marine microbial communities from Ellis Fjord, Antarctic Ocean - #82 | ecosystem: Environmental > Aquatic > Marine > Unclassified | place: Southern Ocean | collected 2014-10-09
CAAAACTAGTTCTTCCTATAGAGCCGTAGTAGACCACTACGTTGATAGGCTGGATGTGTAAGCACCGTAAGGTGTGTAGCTGACCAGTACTAATAGCTCAATTGGCTTGATTTATGCACTGAAAAAGATTTTCAGTCTCAAGAAAAACACTTTTTTAAAAAAAAGAATTGATATTATTTTACAAAGAAATGAGAAGAGCCCACAAGGAATTGTGGGCTTTTTTTTGTAAGAACAATAAACTTTGAAACTTGCATTGCATATAAACAGATAATTTGTTCAAAAAGTGAACGAAACTTATTAATTTTATATTTGAAAAGATATCAATTTGTAAGGCTTTATATTAGTTTAAAATACAGCAAGTGAATAAAATAATAATTATAATTAAGCTATTTTTTAAAACAAAATTTATTTTTAAAAATCCAAAGCAAAATAATCTAATAATATTTGATGACACCAGTATAGATGAACTAAAATTTATCATTAAGGATTATAATTATTTTATACTTGAAACTAGAATTAAGAATATAACCTGTATTTATTTAAGTTTTGCGATTATTTTTTCTACTTTTAAGAATTACAAAGGTAATTTTTTAACTGCCTATCTAATAGCAATAATAGATCTAGTAAGTCCTAAAGCAATTTTTACCTACATTGATAATAGCCATAAGTTTAGCGAAATCGCAAGAATAAGATTTAAAGATTATAAGTTTATCGCTTTACAGAACGGAGCTAGATACGAACATAAAATATGGAAATATCTGTACAAAAAAAAATATGTTAAAAACTATATAAATTTGTTTATCCCGAATTTTTTATGTTACAGCAACTATGAAATTAACGATTACAAAAAAAACAATGTAGAGGTAGGAAAATTTTTACCTGTGGGAAACTTAAGAACTGCTAATTTTTACAAAGAACTAGAAAATAAAAAAATAAATATTAAAAAAAAATATGATATTTGCTATATATCGGAACCATATGCATGGGATCTAATACTTAATCAGGCAAATCTAAAAATGGAAGAAGGGATTGGAAAATTATTAAAATTTATTGTTAAGTTTTCAATGGAAAATAATATGAAATTTATAATAGCTTCTAGGCATAGAAAAAGCGAAAAAAAGAAACTTGCTATTGAAAAAAAATTTTATAGAAAATATTTAAACAAAGATGAACTAAACTATCTTGCAAAAAATTTTTTTTATAGAGGAAAAAAATTTTCATCGTACTTGCTAATGTCACAGAGTGAAGTTGTCGTAAGTACTATGTCCACAATGTTAAGGGAAAATCTTTATTTAAAAGGAAAAGTTTTAGCATGCAACTTTACACCTACAAATATTTTTAATTTTCCCATTAAAGGGATATGTTCTTTAAAAAATTGTTCATATTATGATTTTAACAAAAGATTAATTTATCTAAAAAGAATTAGTAACAAAGAATATTTTTTAAAAATTAAAAAAAATAACTATTATTCTAACTCACTCAAAAATCCAACTGTTGCTTATAGCAATATCAAAAAGGCATTACACCAATTGATAATTTAAATTTGATATTTTATAAAATGAATCAACGAACGAAATTATGCCAGATAGATTCATCAAAACTTGTGTTTAACCAAAAAAAATAATAAGTAAAAAGTAATGAAAATTTTTTTTATTATAAAAAATAAATCTGAAAGAGTTAAAAATAAAAATTTTATTAAGTTTGAAAAAATAGAATTATATAAAAAAGTCCTTTATAGGTTTAAAAAATTTAAAGTTTTTGTTGACACAGATAGTAGTAGAATAATTAAAGAGTCTAAAAAAGACAAGAACCTTTCCCATTGTCACGTGTATCAGAGAGAAAAAAAATTTATTGATATGGAAAATAGTTCTACGACAAGCCCAACACCTTTAATGATAAAATTTTTTCTAGAAAACTTCATTAAAAATGAAAAAGAAATTGTCGTTACCTCTCATGTTACCTCACCATTTCTTACCATCAAGACCTTAAACAAAGCAATTTTGAAGATGAAAGATTTTGATAGCGTTTCGTCGTGCATCGAGCAACAACAGTTTTCCTATTTAAAAAAAAATAAATTTTTTTCTCCTATTAATTTTAATAATAAAATAATTCAAAAAACTCAATCTCTTCCAAGCATATTACATTTAATTGGTGCTTTTTTTATTATAAAAAAAAATATCTTTTTAAATAATGGCCTGCAAAGAATAAGTAAAAAAAATTATTTTTACCCGCTAGATTTTCCCGAAAATCTTGATATAGATGATTATTCTGATTTAGATATTGCTCTTAGATTTAACAAAGTTAGAAAGTTTTTTTAAAGATAATAAATATGAAAATTTTAGATTGCACGCTTAGAGACGGAGGTTTTAGAACTGATTTTAATTGGGACTTAGATTTTGCTAAAAGATATTACCAACTCATGACAAAGTTTAATGTACCATACATTGAATTAGGTTATTGGAAGCAGACCGCTAAAAGCAAAAATCCTTTTTATAATTTTGATTACAAAACCTTGGAATACATAACGAATGGGATAAGCAAACCAAATGTATCTATTATAGTTGACTATCATTATTGCTCTAAAAAAATAGAAGACTATCCAAAAAAATTTCAAACAAATATTTCAATGTTAAGAATGACAGCACGAAAAGAAGATATGCCTGAAGCCTTAAAGTTTATAGATCTTTTGAAAGAAAAAACGGATTTAGATATATCTTTTCAAATTATAAATATAACAAATTATTCAAAAAAAGAACTTAAAGAAACAATCGATCAAATAATAAAAAGAAATATTTTTTATTTATATTTTGCGGACAGTCACGGAAATTTAAATTTATTAGAAGATTATAAAAATTTAAGTGATAGTATTAATTTATTGAGAGAGCATAAAATTAAAGTAGGTTTCCACTTGCACAATCATACCAATCGAGCATTAATGAATTACCATATATGCAAAAGTAATAATATAGATATGACGGACACATCGTTCCTAGGAATGGGAAAAGGTGGTGGGAACCTTAAGTTTGAAGACATAATAATAAACGAACATTTAATTGAACTTTTAAATTTTTTCAAAAAAGAAAAAAATTACTTAGCGGATAGCAGCGGTAAAGAGAGCTATAGTGGAAGATATTTGTACGACATTATAACTGGAAGACTAAGCATAACTGACAACTATGCTACTCTGGCGTTTAAAAAAAAAATGGACCTAAGTGATTTTTATAATAAATGTCTGGCAATTAGAGGGGAAGACAAAGACACCTTTAACGAAAATCTTTTGTAGACCCTAATATTAAAAATCAATCAATAACAACAGCCGACATAAAGACTTGACAGTTCAATAATTGAACAATATTCTTCAATTATGTATAATAACGACCAATTCGAAATCCTTCGAAAAATTGAAAAAAAACCCAATACAACACAACGAAAACTAGCATTAGATTTAGGCTTCAGTGTTGGAAAATTAAATTACTGCATTAAAAAACTACAAGACAAAGGATTAATTAAAATAAAAAATTTTAACAATAATCCAGAAAAAATGAACTATGCTTATTATTTAACGCCTAAAGGAATTAGTGAGAAAATAAAGTTAACGTACAATTTTATGAAAAGGATCTCAAAAGAGTACGATGAACTAAAAAAAGAATTAAGAATTTCAAAAAATAAATTTTAAAAGTGATGAATTTTCTAAAAAATAAAACAATACTAATTACTGGGGGTACAGGATCTTTTGGTAATGCTGCAACTGAATATCTTTTGAAAAATGTAAAATTAAAAAAACTAATTATATTTTCAAGAGATGAAAACAAACAGCTAGAAATGAGTAATAAATTTAAGAGCAAACATCTGAGGTTTTTTATAGGTGATATTAGAGACGAATCTAGATTAGATATGGCCCTAAAAAATGTAGATTATGTATTACATGCAGCAGCACTTAAGCAAGTCCCAGCAGCTGAATATAATCCTTTCGAATGCATAAAAACTAACGTCAATGGAACGCAAGCTTTAATTTTAGCATGTATAAAAAATAAGGTAAAAAAAATTATAGGTCTTTCAACTGACAAGGCATGTAATCCAGTTAATTTATACGGAGCAACAAAACTTTGTGCTGAAAAATTATTTATTAATGCAAATCAATTTACCAATAAAAAAGAATCGAGCTTTAGCGTCGTAAGATATGGAAATGTTCTAGCATCCAGAGGATCGGTAATACCTTATTTCAAAAACTTAATTGCCAAAGGAGAAAAATCTTTGCCTCTGACCCATAGGGAAATGACAAGATTCTTTATTTCCCTACAAGATGCTGTAAAATTTGTTTTAAACATGCTGAAAATATCTAACGGTGGAGAGATTTTTATACCCAAAATGCCATCTATTCATATTTTAGATTTAATTAAAATAATAAATAAAAAAATAGATGTAAAAATTACAGGTATAAGACCTGGTGAAAAAATTCATGAAACACTTTTTTCTGTCGATGAATCAAGAGATCTACATGAAAGTAAAGATTTTTATACCATCAACTCTCCAAATCTAGAATTAAAAAAAAAAATAGGAAAAAAAATTAAAAAAAATTTTTCATACACTTCAGACTCTTACGCCAATTTAAATATTGGTAAAATCAAAAACATAATTAAAAATATTTGAAATTAAATTTCAGATAGACAATGCAACTCACAACATTTAAAAAAAAATTAATTAGAGTAGATAAAAATAATAAAAGATTTTTTTCAAAAAAAAATTTTTTATTAGGAGAATTTCAAACAACAGCTTCGAATATTTACGAAATGGGTAATGAAAATATTGTAAAGTGCAAATTACACCATGAGAGCTATGATATTAAGTATGTTATGAGAATTTATGAAATAATTTTGAATAATCTTTCTTTATCTTTAAATACTATACATAAAAAAAAAAATACAAAAAAATATTGGGAATTACTAATAGGTAGGTGGACTTGGACTTATGTATTCTATTTGATCTCGAGGTGGAATATTATCAGCTCAATAGAGAAAAATAACAAAATTGATTCAGTATTAGCGATAAACTTTAATTCAGTACACTTTCTTCCTAGTACGACCCTTCATTTCCATAATATGGTATTTAATGATGAGAACTGGAATAGTTGGATGTTCCAAGAAATAATGAAATATAAAAAAAAATTTAGGCTAATTTATTTCAATTTAAAAAAAAAAAACGTAAAAGAGATTGTAAATAAATTTGATGAAAAAATTCTCTATTATAAAATCTATAACTTTTTTTTAGGTCCTAGAAATTTCTTTTTCTATAAATTTTTACTACCAAAGAAAATAAAAAAAATTTTTTTTCTAAGTAAATTTTATTTTATATTAAAACAATATAAAAATATAAATAAATCTAAATACAACACAAGTTATAAAAAAATAGATCGAAATAAATTTTACAACTTTAAAGAAACAAAAGATAATTTTCTTAATTTTGCAAATATTTTTGTGAAAAAAAATTTCCCTAAAATTTTTTTAGAAGACTACAATAGTTTAGAAAATTCTTATCATGACTTAAATTGGCCAAAAAAACCAAAATATATATTGACAAGTCTTGGCCATATCTACGACGAAACGTTTAAAATTTACACTGCGGAACAAAGAAAAAATAACAATACAAAATTAATAGTTATGCAACATGGCGGGTCCTACGGCATGGAGAAGATACATCCTGGGACCATTTTTGAGACAAAAGTTTCGGATAGATTTTTAACGTGGGGATGGAAAAATAATAAAAAACATTACCCTTTATTTAATAGCACAATCAAATCTCAAGAAAATAATTTTCAGTTTAAAAATGAAAATAAAATATTATTGGTTTTGTATGAATTTAACGTGATCCCCACCAGGCCGAATAACGCAAATTACACATCGTTTAATTTTGCTAAAATATACATAGAAAGTATTGTTGATTTTATTGAAAAATTGGACAATAAATTAAAAAAAAAAATTGTACTCAACATTAAAAGAAGTATGAAAAAAAAAAAGGATTTCATAAAAAAATCAATTTTATTTAAACATCCGAATCTTAAATTTGTTGAGAATTCTAAATATACCCACGAAACTAGAAGTAAATATAATTTGCAAGTTGAGTTTTATTTTTCCACTGGGTTTTTAGAAGCTATGTCTTTAAACAACCCAGTAATATTAATTTGTGCAAATTCGTTTAAAGATCAAACAAAACAAGTTGTTAAACAAATTCAAATACTAAAAAAAAGAAACATTTGTTTTGATAGCTCCCAAAAAGCATCAGAATTTATAAACAATAACTATAATTCTCTCGAAGAATGGTGGAGGAATTCATTGTTACAAAAATCTCGTATACAATTTTGTAAAAAATATTGTAAAACAAGTAAAACTCCAATTAAAGATTTGAACAAAAGTTTGATATTTTAAAAATGAAACAAACAATTCCATACAGTAGGCAGAACATAGATGGTAGCGATATAAATTCAGTTTTAAAAGTTTTAAAATCTGATTTTTTAACTCAGGGTCCGATAGTTGAAGTATTTGAAAAGAAAATCGCCAAAACTGTTGGTGTAAGATTTGCTACGGCCTGTAATAGTGCCACGAGTGCTTTGCATATTTCTTGTTTGGCCTTGGGCTTTAAAAAAAATGATATACTTTGGACCGTGCCAAACAGTTTTGTTGCTTCTGCAAATTGCGCCAAACAAATAGGAGGTAAAGTCGATTTTGTAGATATCTGTCCCATAAGCTATAACATTGACATTGAGTTATTAAAAAAAAAATTAATTAAAGCTCAAAAAAAAAAAAAATTACCTAAAATAATTGTGCCAGTTCATTTTGCGGGGCAACCAACCATTCAAGACGAAATTTATAAATTATCAAAAAGATTTAAGTTTAAGATTATAGAAGATGCCTCACACTCTCTAGGAGCTAAGTACAAAAAAATAACGGTTGGAAGTTGCAAATGGTCTGACATAACAGTTTTTAGCCTACATCCAGTAAAGATAATTACTTCAGGTGAGGGCGGTGTTGCAACAACCAATAAGCAGGATCTGCACAAGAATCTTCAGATGCTTAAAAATCACGGTATTACTAAAAATAAAAATATGTTTATCAGAAAAAATGCACCAGGTTGGCACTATGAGCAACACTTTTTAGGGTTAAATTTTAGAATGAATGAAATTTCAGCTTCATTAGGGATCAGTCAGTTAAAAAAGTTAAATTCACATGTAAAAGAAAGAAATAAAATTGCGACTTACTATAAAAAGAAAATAAAAATTGTTAATTTAATTTTACCTAAAATAAATAAATCTTGTAGATCAACATTTCATTTATTTGTTGTTAAAATTAAAAGTAAAAGAAACAAAGAAATTCAGTTAAAACTTTTTAATTACTTAAGGGGAAAAAAAATTTTAGTTAACGTACACTACATACCTATTCATCTTCAGCCATATTATAAAAAATTAGGCTTTAAAAAAGGAGATTTTAAAATATCTGAAAACCACGCGGAAAGCACGCTATCATTGCCAATTTATCCAGGCCTTAGTAAAAGAAATTTAGATTATACAATTAAACAAATAAAATTGTTTTTTAAAATTAATGTAAAATGAAAACAAAAATGGAAACAATTATTTTAGCAGGAGGTCTTGGATCTCGGTTGGATGAAATTACAAAAATTATACCAAAGCCACTTGTAAAAATTGGTGGTTTTCCAATTTTAGAACATATAATTAAATATTTTGTTACACATAACAATTTAAACTTTGTTATTGCATTAGGTTATAAGGGCGAAAAAATTGTTGAATACTTTATAAAAGATAAAATTACAAATAAAATTAAGAAAGAATTAAAAAAAGGATATGTTGTTAAAAAAACGTATTTTAAAAAAAATTGTAATATTAAATTTTTAAACACAGGTCTCAAGACTATGACAGGTGGTAGAGTTAAGCAGGCTCTTAAATTTATAAAAAATCAAAATTGTTATTTGACTTATGGAGACGGAGTTTCAAATGTTAATTTAAAAAGACTCTTAGATTTACATTCAAAAAAAAAAAAATTAGTCACAGTTACAGCTGTTAACCCACAATCGAGATTTGGTGAGTTAAAAATTAAAAATTTACAAGTTACTAGTTTTAGTGAAAAGAAAAAAATGTTGCAGAGCTGGGTTAACGGTGGTTTCTTTGTAATAAATAAAAAATTTGGTAATTTAATAAAAAATAATATGACGATTTTAGAAAGAGAACCTCTGGAAAATGCAGCTAAAAAAGGTGAATTAGTAGCCTATAAACATCACGGTTTTTGGCAGTGCATGGACACCAAAAGAGACAAAGATAATCTTAACAGCATATTTAAAAAAAATAAAAAATTTAACACGTGAAAAAAAAAATTCTTGTATCAGGTGGAACAGGCTTTATAGGTTTCCATATTTCACAAAAATTGATTGAATCAAATTACTTAGTCAGCATTCTATCTTCTAAAAAGCCTAGTAAAATAAGATATTTAAAAAAAGCTAAATATATTAAATGCGATGTTACTAAAAAAAAGAATATTCAAAAAAAACTTATCAATAATTATGATTACGTAATTAATCTGGCGGGTTACGTAAATCATTTAGAAAAAAAAAAAACGCTTTCTAGTCATTTTAATGGATGTAAAAATTTAGCTGATCATTTTGTAAAAAAAAAAATCAAAAGGTTTATTCAAATCAGTAGTGGAGCTGAGTATGGAAAAGAAAAATCACCACAAAATGAAAATATTAAATGTAAGCCTAAGTCTAACTATGGCAGAGCAAAATTTCTTGCAACAAAATACCTGTTAAGTTTGGGAAAAAAAAAAAAGTTCCCATTTACTATTCTGCGACTCTATCAGGTTTATGGCCCTAAACAGGACTACAATCGTTTTATACCAATCGCCATTAGGAATAGTCTTGATAATAAAAAATTTAATACTTCTTCAGGAGAACAGAAGCGTGATTTTCTTTATATCGATGATGTTGTTGATGCCGTCAGAAAGTGTTTAATCAATAAAAAATCGAAAGGCCAAATTTTTAATTTAGGTTGTGGTAAACCCATAAAGTTAAAAACAGTTTTATCTGTAATTAAAAAAATTTGTAAAGGAGGGCAGCCAACTTTTGGTAAAATACAATTAAGAAAAGAAGAAAATTTGATTACGTATCCCAACATATATAAAATAAAAAAAATATTAAGATGGAAACCAAAATATTCATTTTATAGTGGTTTAAAAAAAACAATTAAATTTTATGAAAAAAACTAAACCCTTAGTTAGTGTAATTATAAATTGTTATAACGGTGATGAATATCTGTCTGAATGTTTAAAGAGTCTAGAGAATCAAACTTATAAAAATTTTGAAGTTATATTTTGGGACAATAAATCTACAGACAAAAGTGCATTAATTTATAAAAAAATAAAAGATAAAAGATTTAAATATTATTTAGCCAAAAAAAATACAACTTTATATAAAGCAAGGAACTTGGCCCTACAAAAAACTAAAGGTAAATTAATAGGATTTTTAGATGTGGATGATTTGTGGCTCCCTAGCAAAATAAAGAAACAAATTTCTTTTTTCGCAGATAAGGAAGTAGGAGTTGTTTACAGTAAACTGTGGATTTTAAACGAAAAAACTAAAGAAAAAAAAATTCACTACAAAAAAGAATTATACAGTGGTTACATACACGATAGAATTGTTAAAAATTATAATATAGGATTAGTAACTACTTTAGTTAGAAAAAAAACTTTAATTAATCTTAAAAAACTTTTTGACCCTAAACTCACTCACATGGGAGACTTTGATTTATTCATTAGACTGTCAAAAATATGTAAGTTTAAAGCTATACAATATCCTACTGCAATTTATAGAGTGCACAGTAAAATGCTAACAATTAAAGAAAAAAAAGAAGCATTGGATGAATTTGAATTTTGGCTTAAAGAAAATAAAAAAAAACTAAACTTGCTTGGTTTTAAAAAACTGTACATATCTTTTCTACTAAGAAAATTTATCTTTTTTAAGATGAATAAAAATTACTATCAGTGTTTTAAAATTATTTTAAAATCTAGAAATTTACAGATAATTATGAAAAAAATACTAATTTTGTTTTTACCATTGTTTTTTTTAAAAAAACTAATCTGGTATTAATTCTATAGGGTGTGTAGTTCAGTGGTAGAACGCTACGTTGACATCGTAGAGGTCATAAGTTCAATTCTTATCACACCCACCAATTTCTTATTAAACGTACATTTTAAGCTATTTACTTATCAAAAGAAAAATACTATAAAATCATGCCTGGTAATTATTGCGAAGGGGCCACACCCGATCCCATTCCGAACTCGGAAGTAAAGTCCTTCAGCGCCAATGGTACTTTGTCTTAAGACACGGAAGAGTAGGACATTGCCAGGCTAATATTTAAAATTTATGAAAATAGCTAGCTCACTTAAGTCATTACGAAAAAGAGATCTTAACTCTAAAATAGTAAAACGTAGAGGTAAGATCTACGTTATAAATAAAAAAAATCCCAGATATAAAGCTCGCCAAGGTTAATTAAATGAGCGAGCAAGAACATAAAAATACTTGGAACGGATTTACTAAGCTGGTTTTATTTGGAACAATAGCAGTAATTTCCCTTTTAGTAATTTTAGCTATAACCTTGCTTTAAACTTATAATCTTAAAAAATGATAGTTGGATCTATAAAAGAAAATATTAATTTAGAAAAAAGAGTCTCAATTACACCTGAAACTGCCAAAAATATTATAGCTTTAGGTTTAAGTGTTAATATAGAAAAAAATTATGCTGTTCATTTAGGTATTGAAGATAAACAATACGAGGAAACTGGCGTAAAGTTTTACAATAGCTCAAAAGAAGTAATTAATAATTCTAGTTTAATATTAAAAGTCAATTGTCCAACTGACGAAGAGACTAAAGCTCTAAAAGAGAAAAGTATCCTTATTGGAATTTTTAATCCATCAAACAATCAAGATAAACTCAAAGAAGTATTAAAAAAAAATATTAATATTTTTTCGCTTGAACTTTTGCCACGTATTTCAAGAGCTCAATCGATGGATGTATTATCTTCACAATCGAATCTAGCCGGATATAGAGCTGTAATAGAATCTATTTATGAATTTGAAAAAGCAGTTCCTATGATGATGACAGCTGCTGGAACAGTACCTGCGGCTAGAGTATTAGTTATCGGAGCTGGCGTTGCTGGACTACAAGCTATAGCAACAGCTAAAAGATTGGGAGCCATAGTGTCCGCAACTGATGTCAGAGCTGCCTCAAAGGAACAAGTAGAGAGTCTTGGAGGTAAATTTTTAATGGTAGAGCAAAAAGAAAACTTAGAAACTGCAGGTGGTTACGCAAAAGAAGCCAGTGAAGAATTCAAAAAAAAACAAGCTGATCTGCTAAAAGAAGCTATGATTAAAAATGACATAGTAATCTGTACAGCCCTTATACCTGGAAGACCTGCACCTAGAATTTTAAACGAAGAGCTTGTAAAATTAATGAAGCCAGGTTCAATTATATATGATTTAGCAGCAGAACAAGGCGGTAATGCAGCTTACTCAGAAGTTGATAAAATTAATACCATCAATGGGATAAAAATAATTGGAATTAAAAACTTAATGAATAAATTACCATCAACAGCCTCAAGTTTATATGCAAAAAATTTATTTAGTTTTGTAAGAAATCTTTATAGTAAAGAAAAAAAAGAATTTAATATTAACTTAGAAGATGAAATTATTTTTAAAACATTAATTAAAGAATAGAATTATGGAAATTGATCCCTTTATATTTAGACTTAGTATTTTTATCCTCTCAATATTTATAGGGTATTTTGTTGTATGGAGCGTGACCCCATCTCTTCACACTCCTTTAATGTCTGTAACTAACGCAATTTCTTCTGTAATAATAGTTGGAGCTATCATTGCATCTTTCAGTTCTCTAGACGGAAGTAGTATATCTTTTTCAAATATATTAGGATTTGTTGCTGTTACCTTAGCTGCTATTAATATTTTTGGTGGGTTTTTAGTTACGCAAAGAATGTTACGGATGTACAAAAAAAAAGAAAAAAAGAAAAATAAATAATGTCAGCTAATTTGTCATCAATACTATTTTTAATAACTGGAATATTGTTTATCCTAGCGCTGAGAGGGTTGTCGTCACCTGAAACTTCAAGAATGGGTAATTTTTTTGGTATAACAGGCATGATACTTGCAATAGTAGTTTCTATTTTATCTGTAGATATTTTTTTTAGTAATTTAATTTACTTTATAATTGCTCTTTCTATTGGCGGAACTATAGGTGGTATTATAGCGTTCAAGATACCAATGACTGCTATGCCTCAACTTGTTGCTGGTTTTCATAGTTTAGTAGGACTTGCAGCAGTATTAGTCGCTGTCTCTGCTTACTACAGTCCAGAGTCTTTCGGACTTGGCATTTTTCAAAATATTAAAACAGCAAGCATTATTGAAATGGGGCTAGGAGTATCAATTGGAGCAATAACTTTTACAGGTTCAATAATTGCTTTTATGAAACTTCAAGGCTTAATGTCTGGATCACCAATTACTTTTCCTGGACAACATTATTTAAAC
>Ga0307986_10002710_pt1 | contig 12595 bp, 22 predicted proteins | sample EllFjometageno82_FD_203170 | JGI IMG/M metagenome (GOLD analysis project Ga0307986, IMG submission 203170) | Marine microbial communities from Ellis Fjord, Antarctic Ocean - #82 | ecosystem: Environmental > Aquatic > Marine > Unclassified | place: Southern Ocean | collected 2014-10-09
GTTGAGCTCGTCTAGCTTACGGTATCCAACGATCTGGTTAAAACTCCTGTGACCCATAGCCCGTTGTTGCACGTTGGCGTAACGGCCTTGAAAAGCATAGTAACTGTTAAACCCTAAGCATTTCGGGGTTAAGAACTCGCATTGGCTGAACAAATCCATAGGACTTTTCGTAACGGGGGAACCCGTCAATATACGTCGGTACTCACTCAGGTTTTGCAATGCAATAATGTTTTTAGTTCTTGAAGCTTTTCTATTCTTAATCGTGGTGCTCTCATCAACGATGACCATATTCTTCGGGTTCTTTTTTAAAAATACTTTAGCTATCTGCAAACCTTTAGTGGTACTGAAAGCCTCGACGTTCATGACAAACAGTTTAATACCGTCAAAAGGGTCTAAAACAAAAGGCTCCAGCTCGTCTTGAAATTTTTGTGTTATATTGGGTTGCCAACGAACAATGTTTCGAGCTATTCTTTTAGGTAAGTGAACGGGGATTTCTTTTCTAACCCAATTATCAAACACCCCTTTGGGGGCAATGACCAGCGCGGCGTTAATCTTTTCTTCTTCGTATAAGATTCCCATCGTGTCTATAACAACTTTAGTTTTACCTGTTCCCATCTCCATGAACAGTGCAAAGTATTTCTCAGACCACGAATCACGGATCACGCTTAACTGATGGTCGAAGGGCTTGGTCTCAAATTCGTAACTATTCATTTTTTTCCTTTTGCTGTTGACATGTCCACGGTATAGTATAATATACGTCTTTGTCAAGGCCCGAAATGGTCTTTAACAACGAAAGGAGAAAAAATGGACTTGACTAAATTAATGGAAGAGGATATCAGCCCGAGCAAAAACTCGGTTGAGAACCTTAACCATGAAGGTTTGAAATCTGTAGCAGAAGTAGCGAAAAACATTCGGGACAAAGAGGAATTAATCTCTCAGCTCGAAGAGAAGTTGTCTGAAGAAAAGAAATCGTTGTTTAAACTCACCGACGAAGATTTGCCAGCAATGTTCTTGGAGCTGGGACTCAACAAGTTAGAGCTAGATGATGGTTCTACCGTTGAAGTCAAACAAACCTACGGTGCTTCGATAAAAGTAGACAATCGTCCAGCGGCTTACGATTGGCTTCGGGAGCACGATTATGATGACATCATAAAAAACACTGTGGCTTGCAGTTTTGGGCGCGGTGACGATGAGTTAGCCAAGCAGTTTTCAGCATTTGCAATGGCACAAGGGTTTGATGCTCAGACAAAAACCGAGGTTCACCCACAGACTCTACGAGCTTTTATTAAAGAGCGTGTCGAGGCGGGTGAGGAGTTTCCTATGGAATTGTTTGGAGCTTGGGTAGGTCAACGTGCAACTATTAAACGAAATAAGGGGAATAACTAATGGCTACAAAAAATGCGGTAGAACCAAAAAAAGAACACGGCATCACTATCTTTGATGCGTCTATTTTTGAGCAGGACGCAGGTAAAGGTCTTGAGAACATTGGACAAGAAGATCTTGCATTACCTTTTGTCAAAGTTTTGTCAGGTAACGATCCCGTGTTAGATGAAAATGAAGAAGCTCGTAAGGGTGACATTTATAACACCGTGACCGGAAAAGTGTACAAGGGTAAAACTGGAATAAGTGTTATTCCCTGCGCGTACCAAAGACGGTTTATTCAGTGGGCACCCAGAGGTTCTGGTACGGGAGCACCTAGTGCAATGTACACGCCGCAGGATGTGCGACCAAAGACAGAACGGTCACCTGATGACAACAAAGATTACGTTGTGGGGGGCAATGGGGAATACCTAGAAGAAACTCACCAACATTTTGTTTTGATTCTGAATGAGGATGGCAGTGTTGAGAGCGCTTTGATCGCAATGAAATCCACACAATTGAAAAAGTCCAGAAAGTGGAATTCAATAATGGCTTCTCGCGTTATGAAAGGCGCTAATGGTACGTTTACGCCGCCGAGATACAGCCACATTTACCGCTTGAAAACAATCCAAGAGGAAAACTCAAAGGGATCGTGGCATGGTTGGGAGATGTCCCTTGAATCTCAGATTGAGGATGCCGCAATGTACACTCAGGCTAAGAAATTTTCAGAGGACATCATGGCGGGGGACGTAGTTGTGAAGCATCACGATGGTGAGGATGAAACCAACGGATCAAATATACCGTTCTAATCCTCGGGGCGGGGAAACCCGCTCCAACCAACGTGGGAGAGCATATGTCAGTGGAGAAGTTTGCAGCCATTTTTGAGGGACTCAAGTCCGCTTATGGCTATTTTAAAATAGAAAAACAAAAAGCTAGTGGCAAACAAGCCGGACATGCCGGAGTAGTACGCGAAGAGCCTACTTTAGAATTATTTAAAGAACACCTTGCCGGTAATGGCCGAGGTCTGGGTATAATTCCGATTAACGAAAATGATTCTTGTAAATGGGGTTGCATTGATATCGACCAGTACCCGCTTGATCACGAGGCGCTCCTTAAAAAAATACGCGGTTTGGAGCTTCCTCTTGTCGTCTGCCGCTCAAAGTCGGGAGGCGCGCATTGCTTTTTATTTAGCAATGAATGGGTCTCAGCTAAGGACATGCAAAAAGCCCTTAAAAATATGTCTTCGGCTCTGGGCTACGGTGAGAGCGAGATTTTTCCCAAACAAATCAAACTACATTTAGATCGTGGTGACGTTGGGAACTTCTTAAACCTACCTTACTACAACGCAGAAGCAGGGTTACGTTACGCTTTTTTAGATGACGCAACTTCCGCGACGCTAGACGAGTTCATAGCGCTTCATAAAAAATATGTAAAAACACCTGAAGAAATACAAAACTTGCAAATACCCGAAGCTAAAGAGACAAACCTCTTGGCCGACGGACCCCCGTGCTTACAAATATTAAGTCGTCAGAAAATATCTGAGGGTGGCCGAAACAACGGTCTGTTTAACATGGGTGTTTATCTCAGAAAGGCTCATCCTGATAGTTGGGAGAGTGAGATACTAAAATATAATCAAGAGTACTTCGAACCATCCTTGCCCTTAGCTGAAGTAAATGTCGTGGCGAAACAATTACTACGAAAAGATTATGCGTATAAATGTAATGATGCGCCTATCAATGCTCACTGCAACAAGGACCTGTGTCGAACACGAAAATTCGGTGTTGGTGCCGCAGTAGCTGGAGCCACGATTGCTAATCTAAGAAAGTACAATTCCACGCCACCGATATGGTTCATGGATGTCAACGGTGAACCGTTAGAGTTGGACACCGATGGCTTAATGAGCCAAGTCTCGTTTCAGAAGGCTTGCCTTGAGCAACTGAACTTCATGCCCCGATCCATGCAACGACAAAATTGGGAGGGTAGAGTTGGTGGATTGCTCTCAGAGATGAAAGAAAACGACGGCGCGATCATTGAGGTGTCTCAAGACGTTACCTCATCCGGTCAGTTCTACGATTACCTCGAAGAGTTTTGTACTAATATGCAACAGGCTCAGGACAAAGAAGAGATTCTATTACGACGGCCTTGGTCTGACGAGGAGAGTTCGCTTACTTTCTTTAGACTAAAAGATTTTGAAGACTATTTAAAGAAGAACAAGTTCTTTGAGTTCCGAAGAAACAAGATAGGTAAACACCTGAGAGACATCCAAGGCGAGAACACAGTCATTAAGATTAAAGGAAAAGGTGTCAGGGTTTGGAAAATACCAAGCTTTGACAGCTCCGACGTACACATTGATATCCCACAATTTAAACCGAAGGAGTCTCCGTTTTGACCGATTTAGATTATAACGAACGAGCTGAAACCATGTATCAAATGCACGTCAAAGAATATCGAACCTTGACGGCTATTGGTAAAAAGTTTGGCTTAACCAAAGAGCGTGTCAGACAGATCGTTAACAAACATAAACGAGGGATTACGGATGTACAGGATATTCGGACCGCCGGGAACAGGGAAAACAACCATGCTTCTAAACAAGGTGAACGAAGCACTTGAGCAAGGAATACATCCCAATGAAATAGCGTTCTTGGCTTTTACGAAGAAAGCATCTACCGAGGCTAGGGAACGTGCTTCCTTACGCTTTAACCTTGATCCTAAAACTGATCTGATTTACTTCAGGACGTTGCATAGTCTGGCCTTGATGCAAACTTCAATTAAGTTTGAGAACATCATGAGTGATCAGCACTACAGGGAGTTGAGTCAAACTGTGGGAATCACGCTCAACGGCACACGGAGCAAGGCATTTGACGAGGACTTACCCACTGCCGTGAGTAAGAAAGACCCTATCTTAGGTTTGATCAATCTTGCGCGGTTAAAGAAAACCACGCTTCGGGATGAATACAATAAAAGTTCGATAGATATCCCTTGGAACACCATAGACTATATTGACCGCTCGTTCCTCGACTACAAGCACCACATGGGTCTGTATGATTTTACCGATATGTTAGAAGTCTTTATCAAGGAAAGCGCGAACTGTTGCCCTAAATTTAAGGTAACCTTTTTGGATGAAGCCCAAGACTTGTCTCCCCTCCAGTGGGACCTTGCACATATCTTGGATAAAAACTCGGAGCGAATGTATTGCGCGGGGGACGATGACCAAGCTATTTATAGATGGGCCGGTGCAGACGTGGACCAATTTATTAGCTTAGACGGCGGATCAGAGACGTTGGAGCAGTCTTATCGAATCCCTAGCTCTGTCCACACCCTCGCGGAAAACGTGGCGAAGAGAATACACCGAAGGTTCCCAAAAAATTATCTCCCAAGAGAGGAAAAAGGTTCAGTCGAACGGATAAATAACGTAGACAATTTGGATTTCGCACAAGGTAACTGGTTAATTTTGTCGCAAGCCGGTTATCATTTACAAGCGGTTGCCTCGGACCTCAAGTCGAATGGGTATCTATTCAATTACAAAGGACACCGCTCGATTGGAGAAAAATTGTCTAACGCGGTAAACGGTTGGGAACATCTAAGAAAAGGTAAAGAAGTATCGGGTGCAGTAGCTAGAAAAATATATAGCTATATGTCTGCCGGTAAACACGTCCAACGCGGGTTTAAAAAATTACCCCTGTTAGATGATGCAGAGTTTGTCACACTCGACGGGTTGATAAAGAACCACGGTTTATTAGCCACAAAACAAATGATCTGGTCTCAAGCTATGGATAAGATTCCAGAGACAGACCGAGCCTATGTTACGGCTTTGTTAAGACGCGGTGAAAAGTTTAATGCGTCGCCTCGCATTACAGTGTCCACGATCCACGGATCAAAGGGTGGGGAAGCGGATAACGTTGTACTGCTCACGGACCTGAGTCCTGCCGCAGAAAATGAGATGCATATTAATCCCGACGATATGCACCGTGTTTTTTATGTTGGGGTAACACGGGCTAGACAAAATTTATACATTGTTGACCCCGAGGATATCGGAAGGAGTTATAACTTATGAACTGTTGGCATTGCAACACAGAGTTAATATGGGGCGGGGATCACGACCTTGAGGAGGAAGATGAAAACTATTCAATGGTCACTAATCTTTCTTGCCCTAAGTGTGAATCAATTGTTGATGTGTATCTACCTAAAGAGAAAGAGTCCGATGACAATGCAGAATAATAATTATGATGTAGATTACAGCCAGTTTTACTTAGACGCTAAAAAAGCTTTTGAAGCTATACCAGAAGCGGTTAACAATAAAAATTACGCAGAAGCGGAACAATGTGCTTTGGATGCAATGGTAGAAATAAAACTGGTTTGGCACAGCCTTCAACTGCTACGAGAAAAAAACGAAGTGTTATGGGGAAAGAAAATATAATGAATAGATCCAGTTTATTAAAAAGTGCGGACGAATTAATCAACGGAGATCGCGCTAAAGATTATGGTGATGCTTATCAAAATCACGATAAGATAGCCATAGCTTGGAACGTGATAGCGAAGTCAGCGCTTGCGCGGCATGGTCGGATTACACCTTCTCATGTAGCGTTAATGATGGATTGGGTGAAGACCGCACGTTTGCTAAACACTATAGACCATGAAGATTCTTGGATCGACAAGGCCGGATACACCGCACTTGGTGGGGAATTCTCCCAAAATGATAAAAAATAAAAAGGGATTTTATGGCTCGAACAGGAAATTTGCAAATGGCGATGTTCACTCCGAAGAGCGAGTGGATACCTCCAATGGAATTGCCGGACCTTACCCGCGCAAAAAAAATTGCTATCGATGTCGAGACTAGAGACCCCGACCTCAAGACTAATGGACCTGGATGGGCTACTGGAAATGGAGAGGTAGTAGGTTACGCTATTGCTGTTGATGATTGGTCGGGCTACATCCCAATTCGGCACATGGGGGGTGGTAACCTTGATGAAAAAGTGGTTAATAAGTGGCTCAAGAAAGTCTTTGAGTGTCCCGCCGACAAAATAATGCACAACGCGCAGTATGATGCGGGTTGGATTAAACGAATGGGGTTTGAGCTCAAGGGTCGCATCATCGACACGATGTTGATTGCGGCTTTACTTGACGAGAATAGATTCAGTTACAGCTTAAACGCTTTGTCTTATGACTTACTGGGTAAAACAAAATCAGAGAAGGGCTTAGTCGAGGCCGCTAGAAGTTTCGGCGTTGATCCTAAAGCTGAGATGTGGAAACTCCCCGCCATGCACGTCGGTGCTTACGGTGAGGCGGATGCCGAACTCGCTCTCGAACTTTGGAATTACTTCAGCGTTCAACTTGGTAAAGAAGACTTGTGGGGGATTGCTAATCTCGAACTGGACCTCCTTCCATGCCTCATCGAGATGACTTGGCGCGGAGTTCGAATCGATCAGGACAGGGTTGAGAAGACTCGGGACGGTCTTATCAAGCGGGAACGGAAAATCATGAAGGAGATTAAGGACCTTGCGGGGCGTGACGTTGAAATCTGGGCCGCACAGTCTCTCTCCAAAGCGTTCGACAAAGTCGGAATTCAATATCCAAAGACAGAAAAAGGCGCACCGAGTTTCACCAAGCTTTTCCTCCAAGATAACCCTCATCCGCTCTCGCAACTCGTACTCCAAGCTCGGAACTTGAACAAGACATCCAGCACCTTCATCAATACAATCATGAAACACGCTCACGCTGATGGCCGAGTACACAGTCATATCAATCAAATCCGATCTGATGATGGCGGCACGGTTTCTGGTCGATTGAGCATGAACAGCCCAAATCTTCAACAAATCCCTGCGAGGGACCCTGAGATGGGGCCGATGATACGTTCTCTATTTTTGCCTGAAGAAGGAGAGCAATGGGCGGCAATAGACTTCTCGCAACAGGAACCACGAATCTTGGTTCACTACGCTCATGTGTATGGTCAGAGCCGGAATTTACCCTTGGAGGGTGCGTCAGATTTTGTAGAAGCATATAACGCTGATCCTAACACAGACTTCCATAGTCTAGTAGCAGAGATGGCTAACATTCCACGCAAACAAGCCAAAGTTGTTAACCTCGCCATGATGTATGGCATGGGCGTAGGTAAGCTATCAGAACAGTTAGATATTTCTATGGATGAAGCGAAAAGTCTAATCAATCAGTACCACTCTCGTGTCCCTTTTGTTAAAGGTTTGATGCACGGCGTGATGAACCGTCTGAACGATAAATCTTCGTCTGGTTCGATCCGATCAATACTGGGACGTAAGTGTCGATTTGATAAATGGGAGCCGGACACCTTTGCCATGAACAAAGCCTTGCCCTACAAAGAAGCGATTCAAGAGTACGGGGCCACGACCCGATTGAAACGTGCTTACACGTATAAAGCTTTGAACCGATTGATCCAAGCGTCCGCCGCCGACATGACCAAGAAAGCGATGGTTGATTTATATAAAGAGGGGATTGTACCGCTGACCGCGATTCATGATGAACTGGCCTTGTCGGTAACAGATAAAAAACAAGCGGAATACATTGCTGATATAATGACAAAAGCGGTTCCTTTAGAAGTCCCAAATGTTTGTGACATTGAAATTGGTCCAAGTTGGGGCGAGGCTAAGTAACTGCTACCCTCCTCTTAGGTTGTTTTTCCCCCGAATAGATGTTATTTGGGGGTTTTTTTTGTTGCTTCGTCTTATATATTCGCATATACTCCCATGTAGTCAGTCAAAGAAAGTAATGTTATGGATACCAATAAATGGAAAAGCGTGTTAGTCCCGAGAGATATCTATCTCGTGATTAAAGAAATGAGTAAAGCCGAAGGGCGAACCATCAGCGGTCAGTTGCGTGTGATCTTTGATGATTTTGTACATAAGTATAAACCTCGTGACGAGGATGATCGTTTCGATAAGTGAGGGTTGAAATTGCCTTTATTTTTATATAGAATTAACCTGACATTTGGATACGTCCTTTTGTTCTCCGTGTAGTACTTAAAGCCCTTAGTCTAATCCCCTGACTGAGGGCTTTTTTTTGCTGATAGGCCAAAGTTAAAACGATAAGGAGACAACGATGCAAGATATTCAAGACATTAACTCAAGTACTACCCCGAGTGCGACAAAAGAAAAAGAGTTTGTTAATGGCCTCATTGTTAAGAAGCCACGCGACACGGCCCCCGAGTGGATTAAGTGCAACCTCAGCATTAAGCGTGAGGACTTACTTCAATGGTTAGGCCAAAAGGAAGGTGATTGGGTGAACGTACAAGTATGTGAAGCGCGATCAGGAAAATGGTATGCTGAGGTAGATAACTGGCAACCAACAAAGAAAGCGTCGAGTGACAATGGACCCAGAGGATTTTAGCCTTGATGAAGATGAAGAGTATTTGATTGCGGCAAGTCAAATTGCTAAAGTGATGAAAGCTTTAGACGAAGGGGGTGTGTCGCAAAACGTTGCTATGGAAGGAGCCTTGACTCAGTTGTTGACGCAACTCTTCATGGGCAACGCATCTCAAGCCGAGGCCCTTGGCATACTTGCTTCGTGTTTGTCCCAAGCGTCAGAGAATACAGAGAAGTTTGAAGATTTAATAATTGGTATGATCGACAATGAAAATGTTCATTAATTTTAAGGGGAAACAAATGAAAGAAAAAAAATCCAGTACGCTTTACTCCACAATCATTCCAATCATCGCCGGATTGCTTGCGGCAATTGCACATCGATTGTTTAATCAGTAATGCCCTACGAAAAATCAATCGAAGAGGGTATGATCGAGGCCGAGGCTTGCGTCAATCATTTAGAAGATGACAACCTCTCTTTGTCTGAAGCCTTGTCTGAATATAAAAAGGGAATCGAACTGCTCCATTTCTGCGACATAAAATTAAACAGCACCAAACAACAGATTCAAATGCTAGATTACAGCACAGGTCAGCTTATCGATGTCAACCCAGAATCCGTCACTGGCCCTATCGACAAGAAGTCGTAAGCCAAGAATTAACTTACTCTGGGTAGAAAACGACCACGTGGTGGTCTACAAAATCGGGCCACCCTCGAAATGGATTGGTCGATGTAAACATTGCGGTAAAAGCCACGAACAACAAAGTCGTTCGATTCATAAAAATTACATTGCCCGCGCTTGTACGTCCTACGCCCCGCGAAATAAAATTCATAAGAACGTCGAGGACAGTAAACTCGTTAAAAAGTACGGGATCACCTTCGATGACTTCAAGGTCATGCTGAAGAATCAAAACTACCTCTGTGCTATTTGTCACATCCATCAATCCGAACTGGTTTATCGCATGGCCGTGGACCACGATCACGGAACAGGTAAGGTTCGAGGACTGCTCTGCCGTCCGTGCAACCACGCACTAGGGCTACTGAAAGACGATCCACGGAACGCGGCCCGCGCTTCAGCGTATCTGAAGTTGCATAAGACATAAAAAAAGGGAGCCGAAGCTCCCTTGATTACAACAAAGGTAAATTAACGATTGGAAATGTACATCGTAACTTCAAATCCAAATCTCATCTCCACGTACTCCGGTTTATTCCAGACCATGACCACCTCCTTTCATTAATTAACTTTTGTTTCTTATACTCTTCAATCTCTCTTCGTCGGCAGTAGGCTATCCATAAGGACATAACACCCTCCTATTTAAAGTTAGGTGCGTTCCTTCGACCAATGTCTACTTCCGTCTCTTCCGAGATGAACGATTCAATAACGATACCAGACTTTAATATTTAGTCCATCATATTTATCATTAAAAATCGACTCGACAGTCATGGCCTCGTACTCCCTGTTTCTCCATTGGGTTAGCGTTTTTGAGTTTTGTTTACCGGCTTTCCGCCATTGGCAATCGTGATACAACTCATGCACTAATACGGGTGGTGTCAGCATATCTGGACGTACATAAACCACTCCATCCAAAAAGAATGTGTCGTTACTGGGCACTACTGGGGCTTCCGGTTCACAACCCAGCAAAGCTAGAAAGATGAGTACGGTATCCATTTACAAAATAATATACCACGAAAGAATGTGGCCTGATATGTCGTAGGTGTTGACAACCTCGCATACCTAGTCCAGAATAGAAGTTCATCCACACAAACGGAGGACGAAATGAAGAAAGTTTTATTAGCGGTAAACGCCGAAGAATATGACCATTTATGCATAGCAATGGATGCTCACTTAGATTATTTACGTGTTAATGAAATTGAAGCTAATTCTCAAAAAGACCATGAATGGGAAAGGGATATGAGGAAAAAAATAACGGGTGCAGAACACTTTTATGAGAAATGCAAAGAACTTTACTGGGGACGGGGGAAATATAAACATATGCAAAAATACAACGTGAGCATTACGCAGTACCACCGGATCGACGGTATCGAGGCCGAGAGCCTTGAGGAAGCCCAACGCATAGCCTCCGAAGACCATGACTGGGCCGATCATTTACGGGATGTAACCATAGACGCAGAGGAGATCACAGCATGAAACTTAAAACAATTACTACGGAAGCTTTGATAAAAGTTTTAGATAAAAACGCTAACGATTTGCCCGATTGGGAAATATTCGAAACCGAAGAGGGCATTGTTGGGGTCAATTTTTATGTAAACGTTGAAGAGGAGATCACAGCATGAGAGATAAGGAAAGTTTGATAAACGAGGTGGTTTCTCAGATAAAAAAAGACTTAAAAGAAAAGGATGAAACGGCTATACATGAAATGCTCACGTTTATGGATCACAATATTCTAATGAATTACCTACCTGAAGAGGCCACAAAATGAACCGATGGAAACTAACCAACGAACTATTCGGCAACGATAAAGACTTGCTGATCTGGAAAACCCTAGAACGCATCGAGGATGACGAAGAACTCGAACACGTATACGAACTCTTGGCCCACGTGCCACGGCAACACCTTGTCGAATATGTGACCACGGGCCTCTCTGATGACCGCATCTCAGAGTTGATCGATCAGAAAATAATCAGTGCCACCGAGGCGCGGGTATTGGGGGACTTATGACGGATAAACACACGGAAGACTTATGCGTGTACTGCGGTAATTCTACCGCGTTCGGCTCAGGTCGGTTCGTTAACCGAATCCCCTCCGATGAAGGGTGGGGGTGCGCTGATTGTACTGGATACGAGTGCGACCGTTGCGACAAACAAATCTACCTCGATGCCGAAATCACCCCAGACCAATGCGGCATGGATACCGAGGAATTCAGCGATGGTAACAGACACGTCTGTGAATCGTGCCTCACGGCCCACGAGTCTTCTCAATATCACAGTGAAAGTGAGTCAATAATATGAAGGTTAAAGACATAAATGAATAAAAAATTAATCATGGAAATTGCTAACGAGTCTGGCCTCTTGGCAATACTCAAAGACCACGCCGCAGAATTTGGAAACGGTACGCTTGAGAATACCCCATATTTAGAATTAGAAAAGTTCGCCGAGTTGATTGTTCGGGAATGCTATCGTAAGCAATATAAAAGTATGAACGAAAAGAAAGAGAGGGGGGATGATGGCTAACTACACAATAAAAACAGCGGAAAGCCCCCTCATCGGCTTAATCCCATTGAGGAGAAAACAATATGAACGTCGAAAAACTAAAACCATTCCAAATAACCGCCACAATGACCTACACCATGCAAATCGATGCTGAAGACTACAACGAGGCCGTGGGCATGGGTCGAGAACGCCTCACCGATATTCCGTTCGAAGATTGGAGCCTTGTAGAAGTCAAAGTCGATGCAGAAGAACTCATGCCCCGAATGAACGAAAAAAATGTTTAAATACTACCTCATACATAGACTCCCTAGGGTATCCACAGAACAATGGAAAAAAAAGACTACAACCGTTCCCTCACACACCGCGAACTCGAACTCGTCCTCGAAATCATAAAACCACTCAGTTTGAAACTAACACCAGAAAATAAAAAAATACTCGGACGAGCAACAAACAAACTACAAAAACTGTTCGACGAACAAAATCCTAGAAATACACCAAAAAAAGTGAAAAACACCAAAACACTAAAAAATACCACACTAGGCCCATGGGATTGGCTGTATAGCCCAAAAGAAAAGAAATCGACCTGAGTGGGCAGTAGCGCAGTAGTCAGAGGAAAAAGGGCGCGGGACACGTATCGCGTATCACGGCTCGCGGGTCATTAAAAACGTTTACTGTATATACCCTCCAGAGATTTTTTTTTATTTTTTTTATTATTTTAGAGCTGTAACCGTGTAGTCTG
>Ga0307986_10002712_pt1 | contig 12590 bp, 8 predicted proteins | sample EllFjometageno82_FD_203170 | JGI IMG/M metagenome (GOLD analysis project Ga0307986, IMG submission 203170) | Marine microbial communities from Ellis Fjord, Antarctic Ocean - #82 | ecosystem: Environmental > Aquatic > Marine > Unclassified | place: Southern Ocean | collected 2014-10-09
GATATCCAACTGCTGATGGAATTCTTCCCAATAATGCAGAAACCTCTGAACCTGCTTGTGTGAATCTGAAAATATTATCAACAAAGAAAAGTACATCTTGACCTTCTTGATCTCTAAAATATTCAGCTACTGTTAAACCAGTTAAGGCAACTCTTGCTCTAGCTCCTGGGGGTTCATTCATTTGTCCATAAACCAATGCAGCCTTGGACCCTGGTCCTTCAGGTTTGATAACACCAGAATCTATCATTTCATGATAAAGATCATTTCCCTCTCTAGTTCTTTCACCAACTCCAGCAAAAACAGAGAATCCTCCATGTGCTTTTGCTATGTTATTAATCAATTCCATAATGAGCACTGTTTTACCAACTCCAGCTCCTCCAAATAGGCCGATTTTTCCACCTTTTGCGTATGGTGCTAATAAATCAACAACTTTAATTCCAGTTACAAGTATTTCTGTTTCTGTTGATTGATCACTAAATTCTGGTGCAGCTCTGTGTATCGACCATTTTTCTTTTGTTTTAACCTCTCCTCTTTCATCAATGGGCTCACCTATTACATTCATAATTCTTCCTAAAGTTTCAGGTCCAACTGGTACCTGAATGGGGGCACCTGTTGCAGTTACTTCGTCTCCTCTTTTTAACCCTTCCGTAGCATCCATTGCAATTGTTCTAACACTTGATTCGCCAAGGTGCTGAGCAACCTCTAAAACTAATCTGTTATCTCCATTTTTACATTCTAATGCTGATAGAATTTCTGGCAATTCTCCATCAAATTTTACGTCTACCACTGCTCCAATAATTTGTGTAATTTTTCCTTTGCTCATAATTATAAACTCTCCGCTCCTGATATAATTTCAATTAGTTCTTTTGTAATAGATGCTTGACGACTTCTATTATACTCAATAGTAAGCTTGTCAACCATTTCACCTGCATTTCTAGTTGCATTGTCCATTGCACTCATTCTTGAACCTTGTTCGCTAGCTGAATTTTCCAACATTGCTTTAAAAATTTGTGTTGAAATATTTTTTGGTAATAAATTACTTAAAATTTCATCCTCATCTGGCTCAAATTCATAGTTATCTTCAAGAGAATTTTCCTTTACTTCATTTGTTTTTAAAGGAATTATTTGTTGTTCTTGAGGTATTTGAGTAATTACATTTTTAAATTTGTTATAAAAAATTGTGCATATATCAAATTCTAAATCCTCAAAATTTTCTATTACCATTTTTCCTACTTTTTCTGCATCTAAATAATTAATAGTTTTAGAATCTTTAAATGATATTTTTTCAATAATAATATCTTTGTAGAGTCTTTTTAACTGATCATAACCCTTAGAGCCTACTGTTATAATTTTTAAAGCCTTACCTTCATTTAATATTTTTTCAAAATAGGCTTTAGCTTTTTTAATAATACTAGTATTAAATCCACCACAAAGACCTCTGTCTGATGTTAAAACTACACACAAATGTACTTTTTCTTTGCCACTACCAAAAAGTAACCTTGGAGCATTTTCTTTGTCAGAAATACCACTAGTCAAATTGAGAATAATATTATTCATTTTTTCTGCATAAGGTCTTCCTTTTTCTGCATTCTCTTGTGCTCTTTTAAGTTTAGCAGCCGCAACCATCTTCATAGCTTTGGTAATTTTTTGTGTAGACTTCACACTTACTATTCTTTTTTTTAAATCATCTAACGTTGCCATATCTTATGAGTTTAAGTTTTTCTTAAGTTCCATTATTAATTCTATTAATAATTTTTCTTTATCATCTTCAAGTTTACCTGAGCTTAAAATAGATTCTAAAATTTCAAATTTTTCAGATTTACATTTTTCGATAACTTTAGTTTCAAACTCAGCAATATCTTTAAGCTCTACATCGTCTAAATAACCTTTAACTCCACAAAAAACAGAAATTACTTGTTCTGCAACAGTCATTGGTGAATACTGTTTTTGTTTTAGAAGTTCAGTTAACTTTGAACCTCTATTTAAAAGTTTTTGTGTGGATGCATCTAAATCAGATCCAAATTGTGCGAAGGCAGCCATTTCTCTATATTGTGCAAGTTCTAATTTCATTGATCCTGAAACTTTCTTCATTGCTTTTGTTTGCGCTGCAGATCCTACTCTAGAAACAGATAACCCTACGTTGATTGCTGGTCTAATTCCTTGATTAAATAATTCTGTTTCAAGAAATATTTGACCATCAGTAATCGAAATCACATTGGTTGGAATAAATGCAGATACATCTCCACCTTGTGTTTCAATTATTGGAAGAGCAGTTAATGACCCTCCACCATGTTCATCACTAAGCTTAGCAGCTCTTTCTAATAGTCTGCTGTGTAGATAAAATACGTCTCCTGGGTAAGCTTCTCTTCCTGGTGGTCTTCTTAATAAAAGTGACATCTGTCTATAGGCTACAGCCTGTTTAGATAAATCATCATAAATAATCAAAGCATGCATGCCATTATCTCGATAGTATTCACCCATGGTACACCCTGTATAAGGTGCTAAGAATTGAAGTGGCGCTGCATCTGAAGCAGTGGCAGCTACAATTGTTGTATACTCCATTGCACCAGCTTCTTCTAAAGTTTTTTGAATTTGTCTAACTGTAGATCTCTTTTGACCTATAGCGACGTAAATACAATAAAGTTTTTGTTTTTCGTCACCAGACTCATTAATTTTTTTTTGGTTAATTATTGCATCAATTGCAACTGCAGTCTTTCCAGTTTGTCTATCGCCAATAATTAATTCCCTCTGTCCTCTTCCAACTGGTACTAGACTATCGATTGATTTTAAACCTGTTTGCATTGGCTCACTAACAGATTGTCTTGGAATAATTCCAGGAGCTTTTACTTCGACTCTACTTCTTTTCACCCCTTTATCTAAGGCTCCCTTACCATCGATTGGATTTCCTAATCCATCAACAACTCTACCTAATAATTCTTTTCCAACAGGGGTATCAACAATACTTCCTGTTCTTTTAACAACATCACCTTCTTTAATTTTTCTATCATCTCCAAAAATTACAACTCCAACATTTTCACTTTCTAAGTTTAGAGCCATTCCTTTTGATCCATCAGCAAACTCAACCATTTCTCCAGCCTGAACATTATCTAGGCCATATATTCTAGCAATACCATCGCCGACTGATAAAACTTGACCGACTTCAGTTACTTCTGCTTTATCGCCAAATTTTTTTATTTGTTCTTTTAATATCTTTGTTACTTCTGATGGGTTTATATCCATTTATGCCTCTATCATCCTATTTTCAATTTGTTGTAATTTATTTTTAATGGAAGTATCCACCATTGTGCTTCCAACCTGCACAATTAAACCTCCAATTAAACTTGTATCATGTATATAGTTTAATTTTATTTTTGAACCAAAGTTTTTAGTCAATTCTTCTTTAATATCATTAACCTCATTCTCATTAAGACTTTTTGCAGAAATTAACTCTGCTTTTAATTCACCTCTTTTAATAGAACAAGTTTCAATAAAACTTTTTAGTATTTTATCGACATAAAAATATCTTCTCTTGGATATTAAAAAACCTAAAAATTTTGTTAATAATTTATTTATCTTATATTGATCTGAAATTTTTTCTAACACATTTAGCTGATCTTCTTTTTTAGTTGTTGGATTCTTGATTAAAGACTTAAAATCTTCATTCACTATAATTAAATTAATAATTGCAGATGAATGATTTTCAATTTCAGCAAGTTCGTTGTTTTCTACGGCTAACTCATAAAGTGCTAGTGAGTATCTATTGGCCGACGCCTCTGAAAAATTTTTATTTTTGCTCAATGTACTATTTCCTTATAAATAATTGAAGATTTATTAAAATTTGGTTCTAATTAACATATGACCATAGCCTGTTCAAGTCACAGACTCTCTTAAATGCTTATTTTTTGGTATTAATTGAAGTTTATTGGGTCAACATCAACTGTTAGTTTTATTCCTGTGGGAAATTTGAACTTTGTTATGACATTTGCTAATGAAGTCTGCATTTTTAAAGATTTACGTCCTCTGACCAAAAGCCTGACTCTGAACATTCTTTTTAACCTAAATATCGGAGCATCCACAGGTCCAAGAATTTTACCTTCTACCGCTCCTTCAATAAAAACTTTAAATTTATAAGCTTCTTTTTCAAGTTCTGCTTCATTGCTACCAGTGATTATTATAGCAATAAATCTTTGAAAAGGTGGGAGATTGTTTTCTCTTCTAATTTTAAGTTCTTTTTCTAAAAATATATCAGGATCTTTATTTGTAATATCTGTGATCATTTTAGTATTTGAATTATATGTTTGAAAATAAACTGTTGCAGGTTTCCCTGTCCTACCCGCTCTTCCTGATAGTTGATGGTATAATTGTAAATTTTTTTCTGCACCTCTTAAATCATGTCCTTGTGAGGATAGATCGATATCAACCACAACAATACAATTTAAATTTGGAAAGTGGAACCCTTTTGAAATTAATTGTGTACCAATTAAAATTTGAATTTCATTATTTATAATCTTTTCTAAAGTTTCTAAGGAACTTTTGTTATTCATTGTGTCACTAGAAAAAATTATAGTTTGTTTAGTTGGAAAAATTTTTTTAACCTCTTCTGATATTCTTTCTACTCCAGGTCCAGAAAAAATAAAATCACACTTTCCATCTTTAGAACAATCTCTATTTAATAAAGCCTTATACCCACAGTAATGACATAATAAATTTTGTTTCTTTTTATGATATACTAAATTTATTGAACAATTGGGGCATGAATAACTGTTAAAACATTTTTTACATAAAACGTGAGGGGAAAAACCCCGTCTGTTCAAAAAGAATAAAACTTGATCTTTTTTTTTTAAATGAAATTTTACTTTTTCTATTATTTCTTTTGAAATCCAGGTTTGAGATTCTAGTTTAGTATTGTTTAAATTTATTATTTCATAATTTGGTAATGATGCATTTAAATATCTTTGATCTAATTTTGATAGACTATATTTGCCTTTTTTTATATTTTCATAAGTTTCAATAGAAGGGACTGCTGTTATCAAGTTTATTGGTATGTCTTCAAAAGATGCTCTTGAAATTGCCATATCTCTTGCATGATAAATAACACCCTCATCTTGTTTGTAAGATTGATCATGCTCTTCATCAACAATAATTAATCCTAGTTTCTTAAACGGTAAAAATAATGAAGATCGTGCGCCAATCACAACTTTGATTTTGTCATTAGCAACTCCACACCAAATTATTTCTTTATTTTTTTTTGTTACTCCTGAATGCCAAACAGCTGGTTTAAATCCAAAAAATTCTATAAATTTATTTTGAAATTGTCCTGTCAAACCGATTTCAGGTAAGAGAATTAAGCCCTGAAAACCTTTGTTAATTATCTTTTTTAAGGCCTCAAAATAAACCATTGTTTTACCAGAGCCTGTTGTACCCTGCAAAACGTGTACTCTAAATTTTTGATTAGATGTATTCATTTTTTTTAAACAATTTTTTTGCTCTTTAGAAAGTTCAATTTCATTTTTCTTAATGTCAATTTTAAATTGTTCGTAGGTTTCATTTGAAATTCTTTCCACAGCATTACTGCCTAATAATAAAAGTTTTAATGCCATACCTTTGGGGATCATGTTGTATTCTGAAAACCAATTTAAGAACTCAATAGTATTTTTCTTTAAAGATGGGACGTCTAGTTTTCTTAATACTTTCTTTAGTGCAAAATTTTTACCTGTGCTTCTCTCAAATTCATCCCAAACTACTCCTGTAAGTTTGGATTTACCAAATGGGATGATAACATAATCTCCAACATTAAGTTTAAAATCTGAATCATAAGTAAATGCGTGATTAAAAATATTAGGTATAAGAATAGGAACTTTCATGTATTAAGTTGCCTCGTTTTTATAGTAATTAAATAGTTTAAAAGTTTATTTTTTAATGCCAATAACATGCATTTGATCACCTTTAATCATATCAAGTATATTTAGTATAATTTCAGGAATTTGTTTGAAAGCACATAAAATTCTTAAGTGCAATATATCTAAAAGAAAAGTGAGTGGCAGTCTTACTATGCTTCTTAAAAGTTTCTTTAACACCACAAAAGATGATTCTTTTATTAAGTGTGGATGATAGCCACATTTTTTTAACAAAATTTTTGTTGAATCTATTGAAAAAAAATTTAGATGAGCTAATGGTGCCACCATCTCCCATTTAGTTTTCAAAATTTTTGCTTTAAAAGAACTTGAGTTCGGGTAGGCCAAGAATAATTTATCACCAGATTTTTGTTGTTTACTAAATTTCTTCAAAACTGAAATTGGATCATCAACATGCTCCAAAACATCATGAAAAACTATAATATTTTTTTTTTTTTTGCTTATCTTTTTTATGTCTATATGAACCCCTTTAATCTTTAAAACTTTTTGAAGCTCAAGACCTTCACAATGCCAACCAAATTTTCTAAATGTTTTTAATAGAGTACAATTACCAGGTCCTATTTCAAGATAATTTCCTCTTTTATAATTTTTCATAAATTTAAAGATCCAGTGATCTTTGACAAGACTTTCTGATTTTAGCACTTCTTTAATAAAATTTTTTTTTTTAATATTTATTAAATATTCTTTTCCAAAAACATATTCAGAATTTTTTTTATATAAACTTTCTATAAAGTTTTTTTTTGGCATTTTTGAAAGGAACCAATGTTTGCAGTTTTTACACTCTAGTAATTTACATAATTTTATTAAGTCAGGATGAATGCCATTTACATCACCATGGCTAGTAAATTTTTTTTGATTACAGATTGGGCAGTTTTTAATTTGATAAAGACTTTTTTTAATATGCATTAAATACCTAAGAGTGTATCGCTCTTTTATCTACTGATAGCGCTGCTTCTTTTACCGCTTCAGAGAATGTTGGGTGAGCATGACATGTTCTTGCTATATCTTCGGCACTTGCACCAAACTCCATAGCAACTCCAATTTCACCAATTAATTCACCTGCATGTGGTCCAATAATATGTGCTCCGAGAACTTTATCTGTTTTTTCATCAGCTAAAATTTTTACAAAACCCTCTGCTTCATCAATTGCTTTGGCTCTTGAGTTTGCCATAAATGAAAATTTACCAATTTTATATTTTGTATTAGCTTCTTTTAACTGTTCTTCAGTTTTTCCAATCGAGGCAACTTCTGGAGAAGTGTATACTACTCCTGGAATTAAATCATAATTTACATGTCCTGATTGACCTGCAATATTTTCTGCGACAGCAATACCTTCATCTTCAGCTTTGTGAGCCAACATTGCTCCTTTTATTACGTCACCTATTGCATAAACATTATTAATATTTGTTTTAAAATTATTATCTGTTTTAATTCTTTTCTTTTCATCTAGTTCAACACCAATTTTTTCTAAATTCAAGTTTTTGGTATTAGGCTTTCTTCCTACGGATATAAGAACAACATCACAATCAAAATTAATTTTTTTTCCTTCTTTATCAGATGCTGAAACACTAGCCCCTTTTGTATTTTTTGAAATTCCTTCTACTTTAGTTTGCATGTGAAATTTAATTCCTTGTTTCTTTAAAATTTTCATAAATTCTGTAGATACCTCTCTATCCATTCCTGGTGTAATATGATCAAGAAATTCTACTACATGAACTTCAGCACCTAATCTAGACCAAACAGACCCCATTTCTAAACCTATATAACCCCCACCAACTACAACCATTTTTTTTGGAACTGCTTGCAAAGTTAATGCGCCTGTTGAAGATACAATTATCTTTTCATCAAATTCCATTCCTGGCAATTCTACAGGTACAGACCCTGTACTAATTATAGTTTTTTCTGTTTCTATAATGGTTTCTTTTTTTTTGTCATCTAAAATAGAGATTTTATTTACTGATTTGAAACTTCCAGTACCCTTAAAGTAAGTAACTTTATTTTTCTTAAATAAAAATTCCACACCTTTAGTTAGGATGGTTACAGCTTTATCCTTATTTTTCATCATCTTTTCAAGATTAAGTTTTACCTCACCAACCTCTATTCCAAGTTTAGAAAAGTTTTGAGCTTTATGATAATTCTCAGAGATATTTAATAAATTTTTAGAAGGTATACACCCAACGTTTAAACAGGTCCCACCAAGTGAACCTCTGGATTCTACACATGCAGTTTTTAAACCTAATTGTGCTAATCTAATTGCACAAACGTACCCTCCTGGGCCACCACCTATTACTACTGCTTGAAATTTTTCTGACATTTAAATATTTAAAAATAACCTTCTTGGATCTTCTAAGTTTTCTTTTACCATTTTTAAGAAAGAAACAGATTCTTTTCCATCAATGATTCTGTGGTCATAAGATAATGCAAGATACATAATAGGTCTGATTTTAATTTCACCATTCACAACCATTGGTCTTTCAATTATATTATGCATTCCTAAAACACCAGATTGAGGTAAATTTAATATTGGTGTTGATAGCATTGATCCATACACACCACCGTTACTAATTGTAAAGGTTCCTCCTTGGAGATCTTCAATAGTAATCTTTCCATCTCTAGCTTTTTCTGAGATAGTTTTAATATTCTTTTCTATATCAGCAAAAGATAACTCATCTGCATCTCTTAAAACTGGAACAACCAACCCTTTTTCAGTTCCGACTGCAAAACTTATATTATAATAATTTTTATAAATAATTTCATCTCCGTCAATTTCAGCATTAACAGATGGAAAAGCTTTTAAACCAGCAACACAAGCTTTGACAAAAAAAGACATAAATCCTAATTTAATTCCATATCTATTTTGAAAATCTTCTTGATTTTCTTTTCTCATTTCCATTATACTAGTCATATCGACTTCATTAAATGTTGTTAATAAAGCAGCATTTTCTTGAGCCTGTTTTAATCTTTTTGCAATTGTCTGTCTTAGTCTGGACATCTTAATTCGCTCTTCTTGTCCATATTTAGTTTTTCTCTCTGAAGGTTGTGGATTTGCACCCATCATTCCAATTAAATCTCCTTTGAGAATCCTACCTTCTTTGCCAGAGCCTCTAACATTTTCTAGATTAATTTTATTTTCAACAACAATTTTTCTAACTGCTGGTGAAAGTGTTTCATTATTTTTATTCGAAGGGCTAGGTTCGTCTTCATTAACTTCCTTGTTTAATATTAATGGCTCTTCTTCTGTAGCTTCTTCTCTTATAGTTTCCTCATAAACTTTTGGTTCTTTTTTTTCAATTTCTAAATTAACAACATTATTAGGTTGAATTTTTTTAATTTCTTTTTTTTCATCTAGTACAGCACCATTTTGACTAACTGAACCTAATAAAGCTCCAACCTCAACTGTTTCACCATCCTTTGAGTTTATTTCAGTTAATATTCCATTTACAGGGGATGGAACTTCTAAATTAACCTTATCAGTTTCTAGCTCTACAATTGCTTCATCAGCTTCCACTCTATCACCTGCTTTTTTAAGCCATTTAGAAACTGTTGCCTCAGTAATACTTTCACCCAAAACTGGTACTAAAATTTTTTCAATCATTTCTACTCAAAAACCTTGTTAATAATTTCTTGTTGTTGTGAAATGTGTCTTTTTGCATAACCTGTTGCAGGAGATGCATCTGGACTTCTTCCTATATAAGAAATTTTATTATTATTAGCGTTAATAGTTTCTAATGTCCATTGTATATAATCTCTTACTGAAAACCATGCACCCATATTTTTTGGTTCTTCCTGACACCAGTAAAATTTGGCATTATTTGCATATTTTTTAATTTCTTTAACTAAGCTTTTAGCTGGAAACGGATAAAGTTGTTCAATTCTATACAATACTACATCATCTTTTTTCAGTTTTTCTCTAGCATCTAGCAGGTCAAAATAAACCTTTCCAGAGCATAAAATTACTTTTTTAATCTTTGAGCTTTCTTTTAATTTTATAAATCCATTTTCTTCATCTAATGCGTGGTCCCACAAGATCCTGTGAAAAAATGTTTCTTTATCAAAATCTTCTATATTTGAAACACAATGTTTATTTCTTAATAAAGATTTAGGTGTCATTATTATTAATGGCTTTCTAAATTCTCTATGCATTTGCCTTCTCAAGACATGGTAATAATTTGCTGGTGTCGTACAGTTTACTACTTGCATATTGTCATTAGCACATAATTGTAAAAATCTCTCTAGTCTTGCTGAAGAATGTTCTGGTCCTTGACCTTCATACCCGTGTGGTAAAAGCATTACCAGTCCTGATGATCTTGTCCATTTTCTCTCTCCTGATGCAATAAATTGATCTATAACTACTTGCGCACCATTTGCAAAATCACCAAATTGTGCTTCCCAGATAGTTAGTGTATTTGGCTGAACTAAACTGTACCCATATTCAAAACCTAAAACTGCCAATTCCGATAAAAAGCTATCTACTATTTCGTATCGTTTTTGATTTTTTGAAATATTATTTAACGGTACATATCTAGAGTTATCCTCTTGATTTCTTAAAACTGAGTGTCTTTGACTAAATGTTCCCCTTCCCGAATCTTGTCCAACTAACCTTACTGGATAACCCTCTTCCAGTAATGAACCAAACGCCAAAGCTTCAGCTGTTGACCAATCTATACCTTTTCCATTTGATACCGATACTCTTCTTGCGTTTAAAATTTTAATTATAGTTTTGTGTAAATTTAATTTCTCTGGTGTTGAGTTAATTTTTTCAGAAATTTCTAAAAGTTTCTGCTGAACAACACCACTTGTGCCTCGTTTATCTTTTCCTTTTTCTGGTCTATATCTTGACCAACTTCCTTCATACCATTCAATTTTTGGTTTATAATCTTTTGCATTTTTATATTGATCATCCAGTAAGTTTTTAAAATCAGTTTTAAATTTTTTAAGCTCGTCTTCTGACAGTGTACTTTCATTTACTAATTTTCTTCCATAAACCTCCACTGGTGTAGGATGAGATCTAATTTTTTTATACATTAGTGGTTGAGTAAAAGACGGTTCATCTCCTTCATTATGACCAAATCTTCTGTAACAAATTATATCAACTACAACATCTCTGTTAAATTTTAGTCTAAATTCTGTTGCTATTCTTGTTGCATAAACAACTGCTTCTGGGTCGTCTCCGTTTACATGAAGTATTGGGGCATCAACCATTTTTGCAACATCTGATGGATATGGTGATGATCTTGCAAAACGTGGGCTTGTTGTAAAACCTATTTGATTATTAATTATAAAGTGAATTGTTCCACCTGTATTATGACCTGGTAAACCTGACATAGCAAAGCATTCTGCTACAACACCTTGGCCAGCAAATGCTGCATCTCCATGTATTAAAATTGGTAAAACTTTATTTCTTTCTTTGTCTTGGTGAAAAAATTGCTTTCCTCTAGTTTGTCCTAATACAACAGGATTAACCGCCTCTAAGTGTGAAGGGTTATCTGTAAGGCCAACATGTACAGAGTTACCGTCAAATTCTCTATCTGATGATGCTCCTAAATGATACTTTACATCTCCTGCTCCCTCTTCTCCAGTTGTTTGAATATCTCCAGCAAATTCATTAAATATTCTTTTATAAGATTTTTGTAAAACATTAGCTAATACATTCAGTCTACCTCTATGTGACATTCCAATTTTAACTTCTTTGGCTTTAGATTGACCAGCAATTTTAATAATTTGTTCTAATGCAGGAATTAAACTTTCTCCACCATCTAATCCAAATCTTTTTGTACCAACATATTTTGTGTGTAAAAATTTCTCAAATCCCTCAGCTTGAATTAATTTATATAAAATTGCTTCTTTCCCATTTTGAGTAAACTGAATATCACCTTCATCTTTTTCTATTCTGTCTCTCAGCCATTTTCTTTCAGTAGGGTTTGATATATGCATATATTCATAACCAACTGGCCCACAATAAGTTTTATTTAAAAAACTTAATATTTCTTTTACTGTTGAGTGTTCTTTATTCGCAACACCATCTAAATAAATTTTTTCATTATAATTTTCTTTTTTTAAACCGTAGTACTCAGGATGTAATTCATCTAGATATTCTGTTTTCATCATCCTAAGTGGGTCAAGCCTTGCTAGCAAATGTCCTCTTTGTCTATAAGCTCTAATTAACGCAACAGCTCTTATTGAATTAAGGTTGCTTTTGACTAAATCTTTTGATCCAAATTTTGCATTACTATTCTCATAGGGCAGATTATTTTCATTTTCTTCAATTTTTTTTTGAATTTCATCTATATCAATTTTTTTTTTCAAATTCCAAGATGGTCCATTAATCTCTTTGGTGATCGTAATTATATCATCACCTATTCCCTCAAAGTAAAGCTGCCAACTTTCAGGTAGATCAGAATCCTTATTAATAAATTTTAGATACATTTGCTCTATAAATGCATTATTGGACTTGCTGAGGAATGAGGTTTTTTCAAGTTCGAAGTTTTTTGATGACGGCATCTATTTTTTTAATATAATACTAGAAAAGTATTTTTCAATTAGACAATTTATTAAATAACGTTTTACCTAGTTCTGAAGGTGATTTGGCAATAGTAATTCCGCATTCTTCCATCTTCTTAATTTTATCTTCTGCTCCACCCTTACCACCTGATACAATAGCTCCAGCATGCCCCA
>Ga0307986_10002714_pt1 | contig 12584 bp, 12 predicted proteins | sample EllFjometageno82_FD_203170 | JGI IMG/M metagenome (GOLD analysis project Ga0307986, IMG submission 203170) | Marine microbial communities from Ellis Fjord, Antarctic Ocean - #82 | ecosystem: Environmental > Aquatic > Marine > Unclassified | place: Southern Ocean | collected 2014-10-09
AATAGATCTGACTAGTAGAATAATATCATTAAGTTTAATTGCTTTAGTTGATATCTGTAGGTCATCAATTGTAAACTCTTTATTAATAAAGGATCTTAATGATACATTTGTTTTTATGTATTCCAGTTCTAATTTATTATTATAGATAAATATTTCTGGATTTTGAGTTTTAATATTAATAGATAAATCCGATAAATTTAACAAAAATTTAACAGTTTTTAATTCCAAGTTTACTTTGTCATTAATATTAAGAATTTCAGATTTAATTTTATTGTTAAATTGTTTAGTGTTAATTCCGAATATACTTAAATAAATGGTAATTATAGTTATCGTTATGATTATAAAAAACAAAAATTTTATTAATTTTTTGATCATTTTACTTTATAAAGTGAGCTTTCTAAAAAATCGTCTATTTCTCCATTTAATACTTTATCTGGATTTGAACTCTCAAAATTAGTCCTGTTATCTTTAACTAACCTATATGGGTGGAGGACATAAGACCTTATTTGATGACCCCAACCAATTTCAGATTTTGAAGATTCTACATTTTGATTTTCTTGTTCACGTTTTTTTAATTCAAAATCATGAAGTCTTGCCTTAAGCATATTCATACAAGTTTCTTTATTTTTGTGTTGTGATCTTTCGTTTTGACATTGTACTACAATTTTTGTGGGTATGTGAGTTATTCTAACAGCACTATCAGTTGTGTTCACATGTTGTCCACCAGCTCCGCTTGATCGGTAAGTATCAATTCTTAAATCTTTTTCTATAATTTCAATATCAATATTTTCATCGACAACTGGATAAACCCAAATGCTTGCAAAACTTGTGTGTCTACGTGCACCAGAGTCAAATGGTGAAATCCTAACTAATCTATGAATTCCTGATTCCGATTTTAACCAACCATAAATATAATTTCCCTCAATTTTTATTGTTGAGGATTTTATGCCTGCTTCATCTCCTTTGTGTTCATTTATTAATTGCGATTTAAAACCTTTTATGGTCGACCATTTTAAATACATTTTACGCAGCATTTCTGCCCAATCTTGACTTTCTGTTCCTCCTGCTCCTGCATGAATTTCTATATAACAGTCTAAACTGTCACTTTCATTTGATAAGAAACATTTTATTTCATTTTTTTTTGCTAAAACTTTTAAATTTTTAATGTTTTCTAAAACTTCATTAATTACTGATTGATTTTTTTCTTCTAATGCTAAATCATTTAATTCATCTAAATCTTGTAACGTTCTAGCTGAGCTATCATATGAATTAATCAAATCTTCGTATAATTTTTTTTCTTTTATAATTTTTTTTGATTTAGACTTGTCATGCCAGAAGTTTACTTCTAACATCTTTTGATTGCGCTTCTCTAAATTTGAATAAATATTGTTTTTTTCAAAGGTACTCCTTAATTCTTTGATTAATTTTTTCTATTTCAAATTTATGATTTAAATATTCATTTTCCATTAATAGAACCTTAATATATTATTATTTTTTAATCTATTGTTAATATCTAAATTTAAATAATTTTTTTTTGGTATATTTTTGTATGCCTCAATTATAGTTCTTTGAGATTTAGTCTCTGCTTTTTTTCCTGTTAGTGGATCAATAACCATCATTAAAATATTATCTGCTACTTTAAAAGGTCTTGCTTCTTCTTTTTTAATTGCATTTTTAACGAAACTTTTAAAAATTGGTAATGCTGTTTTTGCTCCTGTTTCATATCTTCCTAAAGGTTTTGGATTATCCGAACCTACATATACTCCAATTACTAGTTTTGAAGTAAAGCCAATAAACCATGTATCAGTGTTCCCATTTGTTGTACCTGTCTTTCCTCCCAAATCTAAATTAAGGTCTTTTAATTTTTTTCCTGTTCCATTTTGAATGGCTCCTTCTAATATTGAAGTCATTTGATAGGCTGTTTCTGGTGAAAAGATTTGTGGAAACTTATCCTCTATTTCAGGATAACTTTTACTTAAAAAAGATATCTGCTCGCAATTCAAGCATTTTCTTTTTTCATTATTAAATATTGTATTTCCTTCACTATCTTGAATCCTGTCAATCATAATAGGATTTACACGTTTACCTCCATTAACAAATGTACAATAAGCTGATGTTAATTTTAATAAAGTTGTTTCTGCAGAGCCTAATGAAATAGACATGAGTTCACTGGGGTTATCATAAATACCTAGTTGTTTTGAAAATTTCATTATCTTTTTTAACCCTAAGTCTTGTGCTATTCTAACTGTCATTAAGTTTCTAGATTTTTCTAGACCCATTCTTAAAGTTGAAGGACCGTAAAATTTTTTTCCATAGTTTTCTGGCTTCCACATTTTCAAATCAGTTCCTTGCTCTAATACTAATGGAGCATCTAAAATGAGAGTAGATGGAGTGTACCCATTTTCTAGAGCTAAAGCATAAATAAAAGGTTTAAAAGCTGAGCCAGGTTGTCTTGAGGCTTGAGTAGCCCTGTTAAATTCGCTCTTTTTAAAACTAAAACCACCACTTAAAGCAAGCACTCTACCTGTGTATGGATCCATAACAACTATTCCTCCGTTGATTAGAGGTAACTGTCTTAAAGCAAAATTATTCTTATTTAACTTTTCTACATATATTATATCTCCCAGCTCAAACAATTCATTAAATTCTTTTTTAGTCCATGAAATATTTTCATATTTAATAAAACCTATTAATTTTTTTTCTGTTTCAATCTCTACAGAAAATTTTTCAATTTTTTTAACAATTGCTAATTCCCAATTTATTGATTTTTCTAAATTAAACTTTGTTAATCCTTTGTTCCAATTTACAAAATCTTTTTTATTTGTTATCCGTCCTCGCCACCCTTTTCTTTTATCATAGTCAATTAAGCCACTTCTCAAAGATTGAGTTGCAATTTTCTGTAAATTTAAATTTATTGGTGTATTAATATTTAAACCTTGTTTATAAACTTTTTCAAAACCAAATTTATTGATTACATTTTTTCTTATATCTTCAACATAATATCTCGTATCTTCTAAATAAATTTTTTTTCTTTTTTTTAATAAAATTCTGTTATCGATAAATTTTTCATAGTTATCTTTATTAATATAATTATTTTCAAATAAATTTTTTAAAACTAAATTTCTTCTAAATTTTGCTAATTCAATATTTTTATATGGGTTATACCTACTTGGGGCCTTAGGTAAGGCTGCTAACAATGCCGATTCTTCATAATTTAGTTCACTGATTGGTTTATCAAAATATTCTAAACTTGCTGAAGCAACACCATAGGTTCCCTCACCTAGATAAATTTGATTAAGATATAATTCTAATATTCTTTCTTTAGAAAGTGCCCTCTCTATTCTAAATGCTAAAATTGCCTCTTTTAATTTTCTGTTAAAACTTACTTCATTTGTTAATAGAAAGTTTTTTGCTACTTGTTGAGTGATAGTTGAGGCTCCTTCTAATCTTCTTGAAGAAAGAATGTTAGAAATATTATTTATTACAGCTCTTAACACTCCTTTTGCATCCACCCCTGGATGAGAGAAAAAATTTTTATCTTCCGCTGATAAGAATGACTTAATTACTATTTCCGGTATTGCTTTATAGGGAACAAATATCCTTTTTTCAGTTGAAAAATCATTCACTAATTCTCCCTCTCCAGAATACACTTTGCTTGAAACTGAGGGCTTATAGCTCTTTAAATACTTATAATCTGGTAAATTATTAGAAAATGCCCATAAAACAGCAACTATTGATATCAGGGTGAATAGACCAATGCTTAAAATTAGTATAAATATATTTTTAATAATTCTGTGCATTTTAGTTTAATATATATACGAATTTGTTAAAGTTAATGCATCAGAATTTAAACAAAATTTAAAATTATTTAAATAAAAAATGAAACAATTAATCAAAAATATATGGATAAAAATTTATACATTGATGCTTCGCATCCAAATGAGACAAGAGTTGTACTTAAATCAGGAGATAATATTGAAGATTACGAATACGAAGGTTTAAAAAATAACTTAATTAAAAGCAATATTTATCTTGGAAAAGTTAGTCGTGTGGAGCCCTCTCTACAGGCTGCTTTTATAGATTTTGGTAGGGACAAACATGGTTTTTTATCTTTTAATGATATTCAGTCAGATTACTATCAAATTCCCCAAAGTGACCTTGCTAAAATAAAAGAAGAGGAAGAAAAAGCAAGAGAAGATCTTCTAAAAGAAAGTGAAAAAGAAGAGGAAAAAAATATTAATGAGGGTAATTTAGATATTAATGATCCGGTTGAAGCAAGGCCTGAAACAGATGATGAGCTAGATACTACTAGTGAAACTCCAGGGGAAGAAATAGCAAAAAGTGAAAATTCTGCTGAAGAAGTTTCAGCTATTAATCCAAAAAAACCTAAAAAGAGATTCAGATCAAAAAGATATAAAATTCAAGAAGTTATAAAACCTAATCAAGTAATTTTAGTTCAAGTATTAAAAGACGAGAGAGGACAAAAAGGTTCTGCACTTAGCACTTTTATTTCTATCGCTGGTAAATATATAGTTTTAATGCCTAACACTCCAAAGGGTGGAGGGATATCACGTAAAATTTTTAACCCCGGTGAAAGAAAAAAAATTAGAACAATTTTAAATGATATACTTATACCACAAGAAATGGGATTAATTGTTAGGACCGCTGGATCTAACAAGACAAAAAATGAAATTGATCACGATCTGCAAACTCTAATAAAAACTTGGAATGACATTAAAGAGACTGCATTAAATTCTATAGCTCCATCTCTAATTCATCAAGAAAGTGATATTATAAAAAGAACTTTGAGAGACATGTATGATGAAGATACTAACAATATAATTATCGAAGGAAGTGAAGGTTATAAAAAAGCACAAAGTTTTATGAAAATGATGATGCCATCTCATGTTAAAAAAATAAAAAAATATAGAGAAAAAGTTCCATTATTCTTTAATGAAAAAATTGAAGAAAAACTTAATCAAATATACGATTCAGAAGTTAAATTAAAATCTGGTGGGTATTTAGTAATTAACCCAACAGAGGCATTAGTTTCTATCGACATAAACTCTGGAAGCTCAATAAAACAAAAAAATGTTGAGAGCACTGCTTTGGATACAAATCTTGAAGCAGCAGAAGAAATATCAAGACAAATAAAGATTAGAGACTTATCTGGTTTAGTAATTATAGATTTTATTGATATGTTAAGCTTTGGAAATAGAAGACTTGTTGAAAGAAAACTTAAAGAAAAATGCAGATCTGATAGAGCAAGAATTCAGATTGGAAGAATTAGTAATTTTGGATTACTAGAAATGTCCAGACAAAGACTGCGTGAAAGTGCTGTAAAATGGAAAGTTACTCTTACAGATGAATCTTTTGCAATGAAAATTTTAAAATTAGTGGAAGTTAAAGCAGTTTTAACAAAAGCTAAGTTTGTAGAACTTAAAATTTGTGAAAAAATATCAGACTTTATGAAGGAAAATTTCATGGTTGATTTAAAGTATTTTGAAGATAAAAATAAGATAAAAATAGATATTATTGCTGATAATTCACTTATAATTCCTGAATACATAATTGATCTTCAAAACAAAACCAAAAAAACAATTGAAACTGTCGAGCATATCGAAAAATTAAAAAACTTAGACGATCAAATAAAAGAGGTTAAACTTTTCGATAGTCCAAATAAAAAAAAACCATTCAAAAAAAAAATTTTTTTCAAAAAAAAATTCTATAAAAAAGTAGTTTAAATAATTCCTGTTGTTGGTGAAGATGCATTTCCATATAAAGACTTTTCTATACGTCCTGCTAAAAAAGATTGTCTACCTGCAATTACCGCATTTTTAAAAGCTAATGACATTGAAAAAGGTTTTTTAGCTTTTGCTATTGCTGTATTAACCAAAACACCATCACATCCTAACTCCATAGCAATTGTTGCATCAGATGCTTGACCTAGACCAGCGTCAATTATTAAAGGAAGTTTTGTCTGACTTCTTATAATCTTAATATTTGTAAAATTTTGTATTCCAAGACCAGATCCTATTGGCGCAGCTAAAGGCATGATCGCACAAGCACCAACGTTTTCTAATCTTCTTACAATTAAAGGATCATCGCTACAATACACCATTACCTTAAAGCCTTCTTTAGTTAAAATTTCAGTAGATTTTAAAGTTTCTATCATGTCAGGAAATAAATTCTTTTTATCTCCTAACACTTCAAGTTTTACTAATTTCCAACCACCTATTTCTCTTGCTAATCTAAGTGTTCTAAGGGCATCTTCAGAAGTAAAGCAACCTGCTGTATTTGGAAGGTAAGTAATTTTTTTTGGGTCTATATAGTCCATCAATAGTGGTTTTTTTTTATCAGAAATATTAACTCTTCTGACCGCAACAGTAACAATTTCTGCACCAGATAATTTTATAGCCTTTGCGCATTCTGACATACTTTTATATTTTCCCGTTCCAACTATTAGTCTTGAATTGAATTTTTTTTTTGCTACAATTAATTTATCTTTTGACATTTTAACCACCTCCAATAAAGTGAACTATCTCTATTTTGTCATTGTGTTTTACTTTTATTTTACCTATTTTATTTTTATCTATTATTTCTAAATTTAATTCAATTGCTACTTTTTTTAGAGGAATTTTTAGCTGCTTTATAAAATTTAATAGACTTAAATTTTCATTTATCCTTAAAAATTTGCCATTTATTTGAATTTTTATTTTTTTTATTTTTTTCATACTGTATAAGTGTTGAATGAGTAATAATATTATAGTTATTAATGGTCCAAATCTTAATCTATTAGGTGAAAGAGAACAATCACAATATGGATCTATAACTTTTGATAAGCTTAAAAAAAATTGTTTAAATAAAGCAAAAGAATTAGGAATTAATCTGGAATTCTTACAATCCAATATTGAAGGTGAGATAGTTACACTTGTTCAAGAGGCACAAAAAAAATTTGATGGTATAATTATTAATGCTGCGGGATTTACTCATACTTCTGTTGCAATCAGAGATGCTTTGGATATTTATAAAAAACCAATTATTGAACTTCACATATCCAATATATATAAAAGGGAAGAATTTAGGAAAAAGTCATTAATTAGTGATATTGTTACTGGGGGTATTTTTGGTTTAGGCGACAATGGTTATATTTTAGCCATAATTGCAATACAAAACATATTAAAAAATGAAAATAGATAAAAATATTATTAAAGAATTAACAGACTACTTAAATGAGTTCAATTTAACTGAGATTGAATATACTGATAAAGATACTAAAATTAAAGTTTCAAAATCCAACTCATCTAACTCAAGTCAAATTGTAAGTGTTGCAGCTTCTACTTCTTCATCCAATGAAGAGAAAACTAAAGCAATATCTGGCATAGAAGTTAAGTCCCCTATAATTGGTACAGCTTATCACTCTCCAGAACCTGGTGCAAAAAAATTTGCTGAAGTTGGAAAAAAAATTAAAAAAGGTGAAACAATTATGATAGTTGAGGCTATGAAAACTATGAATCATGTACCTTCTACTGCTGACGGAATTATTAAAGAAATATGTGTAGAAGATGGTCAGCCTGTTGAATATGGCCAAACTATTATCATCGTTGAATAATGTTTAAAAAAATTCTAATTGCAAACCGTGGAGAAATTGCAGTTAGAGTTATAAGGGCGTGTAAAGAGTGGGGAATAGCTACTGTTGCAGTTCATTCAGATGTGGATAGAGATAGTATGCATGTAAGACTTGCTGATGAAAGTATCTGTATCGGTTCACATCAACCAGCAAATAGTTATTTAAATATACCTGCCTTAATGTCGGCAATTGAACTTACAAAAGCAGAAGCTGTCCATCCTGGATATGGCTTTTTATCTGAAAATGCAAACTTTGCAAAAATCTTAGAAGAAAATAATATTAAATTTATTGGTGCATCTTCAAAAATAATACAAATGATGGGTGATAAAATTCAAGCAAAAAAAATTGCTGCAGAGCATGGTTTGCCAGTTATTGAGGGTTCTGAAGGTGGTGTAAGTAACTTTAAAGAAGCAAAAGAACTTTGTAAAAAAATAGGTTATCCAGTTTTAATTAAAGCTTCAGGTGGTGGTGGTGGCAAAGGAATGAAAATTGTTCATAAGGAAGAGGAATTTGAAACACTATTTTCAACTGCAAAATCTGAAGCTCAAAAATATTTTGGCAATGATGAGGTCTATATTGAAAAATTCTTTCAAAATCCTAGACATATAGAAGTTCAAATTTTGTCTGGAAAAAATAGAACTATTCATTTACATGAAAGAGACTGTTCAGTTCAAAGAAGACATCAAAAATTAATCGAAGAAACTCCTAGTCCAGTTTTGACTGACGAAATAAGAAAAGATCTTTTTGAAAAAACTGTAAATATGGTTAGCAAAATTGGTTATGAAGGTGCCGGAACTGTTGAATTTATCTATGAAGATAGAAAGTTTTATTTTTTAGAAATGAATACACGTATTCAAGTTGAGCACCCAGTCACTGAAATGGTTACTGGAATTGACATAATTAAAGAACAAATTTGGATAGCTTACACTGGTGATACAGCTCTTAAACAAAGCGATATTAATCCGAGAGGTCATGCTATTGAATGTAGAATTAATGCTGAAGATGCTAGTAAAAATTTTCAACCTTCGCCTGGAACTATTGGCATGTGTCATCAACCATCTGGTTTTAGAACAAGGGTCGATGGGTCGATATTTCAAGGTTATAAAGTTACACCCTATTATGACAGTATGATCTGTAAAGTAATCACACAAGGAAGAAATAGAAAAGAGGCCATTCAAAGAATGAATAGGTCGTTAGATGAGTTTGTTATTGAAGGTATCACAACCACAATACCTCTACATAAAGTTTTACTAAGTCATAAAAAATTTCTAGATTGTGACTTTAATGTGAGCTGGCTAGATAAAGAAAAAATTATTTAATAACATTTAGTTAACCAAATATTATAAACAGGGTGATCAAAAGAATTTATTGTTGGACTAGATGAAAAAGTCCACCCATTAAATACAAAGACTTCATCATTATCAATTTTAGTTAAATCCTTAACCTGTATATAACTGATAATTTCAGGATTATCATCAAACTCTGAATTTCGACATTTTAAGCTTTTAATCGAAAGATTTTTAAATATTGTCTCTTCACCAACCTTGATTTTTAAAAGACTACTTTTAGAGCTTACTTTATCTAAGATTCTTATTTCAATAAATTGACCTTCAAGATTTTCACTTATTTCCAGCGCTATTGATGGTGATATAATGTTGGTAAAAAAAAAATAAATTAAAATTATTAAAAAATTAACTCTTCCAACTTGTGTATTTCTTTTTAATTTGTTCATTATTTTTGTTTGGATGATAAAAATTTTCTGTGCCAGTTTGATTTGATTGGTGAGGTTTTTGCCAATCATATTTTTTTAAATCATGCTTATATTGAATTTTATTTTTTATAAAATGAATCCATGAGTACCATTCATTAGGTATTTTCGAAGCATCAATCTCACCAATATAAATTACCCATCTTTTTCCATCTTTTCCCTCGTAATATTTATTTCCATGACGATCACTTCCCATAAAGTTCCCATAAAAAATTGTTTTTAATTTTGTTCCAAGTGTTTCTTGATTCCACCAAATGAAAATTTGTTTTAAAAGTGTCAACATATTTTTTTATTTTTTCTACAATCCTAAATTGTATTATTTAAATTAGACTAAAGTAAAGATTTGTATATAAATTAATTATCTTAAGATTCAAAATAAAAAATTAATTAAAGGAAAAATGGCAAAATACTTAGTTGAAACTTATTACACTTGTAGCTTTAAAGTTAATCATTATCTAGATGATATCAATGAAACAGAATTAGCAAATCTTGAAAAACGTGATGATGGAAAATTTGAGGTTTTAGATGTTAAGCTTGATACGAGAAAAACAAAAAGCTTAGATCCAAACAATAAAATAAGTGAGTCTAAAAAATTAGATATTATAACTGAGCAAAGCCAGCCTAAAATTGTTTCAAAAGAAAATAACACTACATTTGTTAAAAAAATAAACGAAGGTGTGGGTAAAAGGTTTAGCATGCCGGATAGAAGAAAAGGCTATATTCAAAAAGCAACGATAGGTGACCATAAAGTTTATTTACATACTGGTGAATATGAGGACGGAAAAATAGGTGAGATTTTTATTGATACGAGCAAAGAAGGAGAATTAGTAAAAGCTTTAATGAATAATTTTGCAATAGCAATATCACTTGGTCTACAATATGGCGTACCTTTAGATGAGTTTATTAGTGCTTATGTTGATACTAAATTTGAACCATCTGGAAAAGTTTATGGTAATGACAGAATAATGAGCGCCTCTTCAATACTAGATTATATATTTAGAGAATTGGCTATCTCTTACCAAAATAGAGAAGACCTTGCACATACACCTGCTATTGGAGAGTCTGATAGATCTTCACCTGAAGAGGAAAATACTGAAGATCAAAATCAATTACTTAAGATTATAAAAGATGTTACTAGCAAGGGCTTTGTAAGAAATAATTATAAAAAAAATCTTGTTGATTTATCTGATGTTAAAATAAGTTTAAAAGGTAAAAAGTAAGATTATTTTTTTAGTTTTAAGGTTAATCCAAGCTCCCTAAGTTGTTCTTCATTAACTTCTGAAGGTGCATTCATCATTAGGTCCTGGGCATTTTGATTCATTGGAAACATTGTAACCTCCCTAATATTCTTTTCATTAGCTAATAACATTACAATTCTATCTATTCCTGGTGCTATACCCCCATGAGGTGGTGCTCCATAACTAAGAGCATTAATCATACCACTAAATTTCTCATCGACTTGTTCTTTCTGATAATCGGCAATTGAGAATAATTTATACATTAGTTCAGGTACGTGATTTCTAATTGCACCAGAGGATAATTCTATTCCATTACAAACAATGTCATACTGGTAAGCTTTAATATTAAGAGGGTTGTCAAAATCAATATCTTTAATATCACCTTGGGGCATTGAAAATGGGTTATGACTAAATTCAATTTTATTAGTTACTTCATTTTTTTCAAACATTGGATAATCAACAATCCAACAAAATACGAAAACATTTTCGTCAATTAAATCTAAATCTTTAGCAATTTTATCCCTAGCTTGAGAGGTTATTTTTTCAACATCGTTTATTTTTCCACAAGCAAGAAATATACTATCCCCCACTTCAGCTCCAGTAATTTTCATAATTTCTTCTAGCGCTTCTTTAGAGAAAAATTTGCCTACAGGACCCTTGGCTGAAATATTTTCATTTTTTTCAATTGTAAAATAAGCAAGACCAGATGCACCTTGTTCCTTAGCCCATTTATCTATATTATCAAAAAAACTTCTAGGTTTTTCTTTTGTATTTTTAGTTACTATACATCTTACTTTTGAACCAGATTTTACAAGTTTTTTAAATATTTCAAATGTAACATCATCACGCGTAAATATATCTGACAAATCTGAAATTATTAATGGGTTTCTCAAGTCAGGTTTATCTGATCCATATTTAAGCATAGATTCATCGTAAGGTATTCTTTGGAATTTTTTATTCATTAATTTCTTTGAGGAAAAATTTTTGAAAACATTAACTATCAATTTTTCGACAACTTGAAAAACATCCTCTTGTTCAACAAATGACATTTCAAGGTCAAGCTGGTAGAATTCGCCAGGACTTCTATCTGCTCTAGCATCTTCATCTCTAAAGCATGGAGCTATTTGAAAATATTTATCAAATCCAGATACCATTATTAATTGTTTAAATTGTTGAGGAGCCTGTGGCAGTGCATAAAACTTTCCTGGATTCAGTCTACTAGGTACTAAAAAATCTCTAGCCCCTTCTGGACTTGAAGATGTTAATATTGGAGTTTGAAATTCTAAAAAACCTAATTTAAACATTTCACTTCTAATAAATGAAATAACTTTTGATCTTAATATAATATTATCATGAATTTTTTTTCTTCTTAAATCTAAAAATCTGTATTTAAGTCTTATTTCCTCAGCATATTCTTGGTCACTAAATACAGGCATTGGTAGCTCTTTGCACGTGCCAAGCACTTCAAATTTATCAATATTAACTTCTATCTCACCCGTTTGAAGTTCAGAGTTAATGGTATCGGCACTTCTCTTAACAACTTTTCCATTTACCTTAATTACACTTTCCAACTGAATTTTTTCAAGTATTTTAAAATTCTCATTATTTTTATCTACAATACATTGGGTCATTCCATAGTTGTCTCTTAAATCAATAAATAAAAGATTTCCATGATCTCTTTTTTTATTAATCCAACCTGACAGGACAATTTCTTGTCCACTATTATCTTTATTTAATTCACTACAATTGTGGGTTCTATATTTGTTCACTTATTCCTCTAATGCTTCATTAATAATCTTAATGTCGATTGATTTTTTTTTTTTTAAACTAATCTTGTCAATTTTATATATGAATTCAAATATTTTGCCATACGATCTGTCAACTCTTTTAATAATAAAATCAATCAATTTTTTGTCTAATTTAATCTGCCTGTCGGATAAATTTTTTA
>Ga0307986_10002715_pt1 | contig 12583 bp, 12 predicted proteins | sample EllFjometageno82_FD_203170 | JGI IMG/M metagenome (GOLD analysis project Ga0307986, IMG submission 203170) | Marine microbial communities from Ellis Fjord, Antarctic Ocean - #82 | ecosystem: Environmental > Aquatic > Marine > Unclassified | place: Southern Ocean | collected 2014-10-09
TGAAGCGGAACAGAAAGCCATTTTTGATGAAATTGCTTTTCCAGTTCCTGGAAAGAAAAAACAATCTCAAGAAGTCAATTTTTTCTCCCTGATGCGTGACCTTGTGGTTACAGGTTATTTTACTTCCGAAGTCGGTCTAAAAGACCTCGGATACATGGGTAATTCACCAAATGTATGGGATGGAATTCCTCAGGATGTTTTGGACGATCATGGTATGGCTTATGAAGAAGCTTGGTTGGCAAAATGTATCGATCAGTCGAAACGAAACGAAACAGCTGTTTGGGATGACGATGGGAATCTATTGACTTAAAAAACAAAAAATGAATATTTTTATTAAAAATTTAGTTTTAGTTATAATAATAACGAGTGCTTTTTCGTGTGAAAAACACCTTCCAGTTTTCACCATGGATCAAGTTGCATTGATTCCTTATCCAAATGCGGTTTCTCCGTCTGTTGAGGTTTTAAATGTTAAAAAAATAAAATCGATTCAGTTTGATGAATCAAATTCAACCTTGGTTGAAATGGGTTTGGATTTACAATCTTTTTGGACAGCACATACCCAACTTGAAGTTGGATTGAAAAATAAATCTGAAAACAATTCCAATGCCATTTCTCTTGAAATAAAAGATTTTTCAAATCAAAATGAGGAATACTACCAGCTTCAGATGGGTGAAAATCAGATCACCATTCTCGGTCAAACAGCTGCGGGTGTTTATAGAGGGGTTAAAACTTTAGAACAAATTATTTCATTAAGTCATTTGAGTGGTATGCAAACCATCAAAGCCCTTCCAACAGGTACGATTGAAGATGCTCCTGTTTATGGATACCGCGGTGCGATGTTAGATGTTTCAAGACACTTTTTTTCAGTTGAAGAGGTAAAACGATACCTAGACTTATTAAGCATTTATAAAATCAATTTTCTTCACTTGCATTTGTCTGACGATCAAGGTTGGCGTATTGAAATAAAAGCGTGGCCAAAATTGACCTCAATAGGAGGAAAGACAGAAGTTGGTGGCGCTGAAGGTGGATTTTACACCCAATTGGATTACAAAGAGATCATTGCCTATGCTCAAAGACGATTCATCACCATAGTGCCAGAAATAGACATGCCGGGTCACACCAATGCCGCGTTGGCTTCTTATGCTGAGCTTAATTGTGATAATCAAATCAAAGCGCTTTATACGGGAATGGAAGTTGGCTTTTCTACCTTGTGTGTTGACAAAGAACTGACTTATGAATTTGTTGCAGATGTGGTTTCAGAAATATCTGCCATGACGCCCGGTGCTTATTTTCACATTGGAGGAGACGAGTCTCATGTTACCCCTAAAAAGGACTACATTAAATTTATGAATCGTGTGATTGATATTGTAAAGCAGAACAACAAAATACCAATGGGTTGGGACGAGGTCGTGTTGGCTGATATTCCTGAAGTTACAGTAGCGCAATACTGGGCAAAGGCAGAAAATGCTATCATGGCGATGGATAAAAAAGCAAATGTGTTGATGTCTCCTGCTTCTTATGCCTATCTGGATATGAAATATGACAGCATCACTAAGTTAGGTTTAAAATGGGCAGGATATATTTCTGTTCAGAAAGGATATGAATGGGATCCTGCGGAATTGGTTCCTGAGTTAGATCCTACCAGAATAATTGGTATTGAAGCTCCTCTTTGGAGTGAGACTTTAGAAGATTTTGACGACATTGCTCAAATGGCTTTCCCAAGACTATTGGGGTATTCGGAAATCGGTTGGACAAAATCAGATAAAAGAAATTGGGAAAATTATTCTTCAAGACTTTCTTATCATAGTGCAATATTAGATTCTTTAGATGTTAGGTATTATCCGAGTAGCGAAGTTAATTGGAAATAAATTCTGGTTTTTTTTTACACTCCACCTTTTAATGTTCCTACTTTTGGTTAACACAACCAAAGGTCAAGATTTTATGCACACCAATAGCTTAATTAATGAAACCAGTAAGTATTTACTCCAACATGCTCACAATCCTGTAGATTGGGTGCGCTGGGATAAATCAGTCTTTTCAGAAGAGAACAAAAGCGGTAAGTTGATTGTTGTTAGCATTGGCTATTCTAGTTGTCACTGGTGTCATGTGATGGAGGAGGAGACTTTTGAGAGCAATGAAGTTGCCGATTACATGAATTCTAATTTTGTATCGGTAAAAGTTGACCGAGAAGAAAACCCTGACATTGACATGTACTTCATGCGCGCGCTGCAGTTAATGACAGGAAGTGGCGGTTGGCCACTCAATGTTGTCTGCCTGCCAGATGGGCGACCGGTTTATGGTGGCACATACCACGGTAAGGATCAATGGATTCAGGTTTTAACGAACATTAAAAAGTTCTACGATGAAAAGCCAGATGAAATGATTGCATACGCTGATAAATTGGAGCAAGGGATAAAATCCTTAAATCCAGTTGCGCTGCAAACGGAGGAGGTGGTTTTTGAAAAAGAAAAACTTTTGGAGAGTTTAGCAGTTTTGAGCAAAGAATGGGATTTGATAAATGGCGGCATGACAAGAGAATCTCAAAAGTTTATCAGACCATCGCGGCTTCTTTTTTTAATGAAAATGCAGGCCCTTCAGCCCTCAGCTGAAAAGGATCAGTACATTGGAGCCACCTTGCAAGCGATCATCAAAGGCGGAATTTTTGATCCCATTGAAGGTGGGTTTTACCGCTACACCGTTGACAGTAACTGGAGAATCCCCCATTTTGAGAAAATGCTTTATGACAATGCACAGCTTCTGAGTTTAATGGCGCAAGTCTATAAAAGAGACAAAAACCCCGAATTTAAAAAACGTTCGAGGGCTATTAAATCATTTTTAGATCTTCGCTTGTTAAATGACACAGGCGCCTATGGAGCCTCGATTGATGCGGACAGTTCGGAAGGGGAGGGACGTTATTATGCTTGGGAAAGAGAGACTTTAATTCGACTGATTGATGACTTGCCTTATTTTGAAGCTTACTATGGAATTGACTGGAAAAACCCATGGGAGCATAAGTTTTATTTGTTGCGAAATGTAATTTCTGATTCAGATTTTAAGAAAAAATACGGATTGAGCGAAAAGCAATTTTTAACCCTAAAAAGTAATTGGGAAAAATTATTGAAAGCCGAAATGTCAAAGAGAGAGCTTCCGGGTATTGACAATAAGATCATCACTTCTTGGAATGCACTTACCGTTATCGGGTTGGCGGATGCCTACGATGCTTTTGGAGATAAAGATTACCTAATCCGCGCCCAAAAGGTGTTTGACTTTTTGGAGGAGCGACTAATCGTAAAAGATCGAGTTTACCATACCTATCAGGAGGGAAGCGTCAAAGTAGAAGGGTTTATTGAAGATTATGCTTTTCTAATTGCCGCCGCTTTAAAATTATACAGTAGCACGACAGAAATTCGTTACCTCAATTTTGCAGACAAATTTGCTTTAAAATCAATGGCGCTTTTTGACGATCCGAATTCTGAAATGTTTCAATACACTTCCGAAAACTCGATCTATCCTTCGATGGTTCAAATTGACGATGGCGTAATTCCTTCCCCAAACAGTACGATGGCAAACAACCTTTTCCTTTTGGGAATTTTGTTAGAAAACAAAATCTATGCTGAGCAGGCGGATAAAATGCTTAAAGCTGCCAGCAATGATGTTTTGAATAGTGTTTCTGATTATAGTGTTTGGGCATCGCTCTACGCCAGCAAAGTTTTTCCTTTTGTTGAAATCATCGTAATGGGAGATAAAGCCAAAGCCTATACTTCGGTCTTATTGAAAAATGATCTTCCAAATTCAATACTTCAAGCCAGTGTCTCGGATGTTTATTTACCCCTTTTTGAAAACAGGTATGTCGCTGGAGAAACCTTAATTTATGTTTGCAAAAACAAAGTGTGTCGATTGCCGACCAGTGACTTGGAAGTCGCGCTCAAAGAAATTAAGGCGATTCACAATGAAGACGACTCCAATGCTATTTTCCGGTACATAAATAAACGGTAAGCCTAAGTCTTTTTTATAGAATAAGCCTCCTGAAGACTTAAAGTGTTTTTATGTTGATATTCCTCCACATCACTTTGATGCCTCCACCATCGTGAATCTGAAGCGCAATAGCGCCTTTGCCAGCTCCAATTTTTTCATCACTTAGGCAAACCATCTTTTTTCCATTGAGCCATGTGGTTACTTTTTCACCAACTACTCTTATTTTCATTTTATTCCATTCTCCCATTTTTAGGGCTTTGTCTTTTTTAGCGTCTGGTTTGATTAACCATCCCCTTCCGTAGGATTCATAGATTCCACCCGTATCATGATTTGGTGGAGCAACTTCTACTTGCCAGCCGCTTATTTTGGTGCCCTCCAAAGTAGATCTAAAAAACACACCACTGTTGCCATTGGCTTCTTGTTTGAATTCAAGGGTGAGTATAAAATCATCATAAAACTTATCTGTCGATAGGTAGCCATATTTTTCCTCAGGACCACTTTCACAAATCAAGACCCCAGCTGCAACATACCATTTTTCAGTTCCGTGAATGTTCCATCCTTCAAGGTCAGAACCATTAAAAAGAGAAGTTTTCTGGGCCGTGGCACTTGCCATTGTCGCTAGACTAAACAGCATTATAAAGATATTTTTCATTTAGTTTTAAATTATATTTATTACTAATTTATTATAAATATTTGATTTATGATTGGCAGAACTTTCTTTTTTTAAAATCACTATTCAGATCAATCAATTGGAAGTGCTTTTTATAAATAAAGGATTTTCTTTAATACGGTAACAATCTCTTCATCAATTGAATTAACTATTCTATGTTTTTATATAATCTTTCGAGAATACAATCCTTTTAAATTATGTTTAAATATTTTCCCCGCTGCATAAATATTCAATGAAGTCAAACTTTGCGGAGTGGAGGGCAGCTCTGCCGCTTAGAGGATTAGCGTTTAGAATGAAAAGCTAGTGATACGCTAATATATTTAGAATGTTTTTTGATTCGCAAAACAAGTTCTAATGGTTTTCTGTCAGAGCTTTCTCGAATACATTTCATAAGTAGGTTTTAAGATTAGGGTACCTAAGTATATATAAAAAAGATGTCCTAAGAATCCATTAAAAAACAGAAAAAAGGCATAAAAAAAAGCCGAAGCAAACACTTCGACTTTAATTGTAGCGAGAGGGGGGCACGATCCCCCGACCTCCGGGTTATGAATCCGACGCTCTAACCAGCTGAGCTACCTCGCCATTTAAGATTGCAAATATAAAATAAAAACTGACAGTAAAAACTGACAGTATGAAACATTGGAAATTAACAATTGGAAGAGAAAAAAAACAACATTTCATTAATCTTTATTTTAAAGGTAAACGATATCGTTATTGGAATGGTAAATCAATTGGAGTGAATTTATCTGTAAAACATAATCTTGAATTATTAAAATCAGCTTTTGAATTAAAATTGATGGAAGGATGGTCTCCCGAAAAGCTTACTTTTCAATCTAAAAAAGAAGAATTATCTATAGTAGAGATTTTAGAATTGGGTTTGGAAAACAAAACATCTCAAGGATGTTCACAGAGGTATTTAAAAGATATCAAAAGAGTAATTAAACTTTGGATTGAATTCGAAGAGACTTATCATTATAAAGGTTTACTAATTACTCAATTAAATAAGGAGTACTTATCTAAATTCCTTATTAGACCTAACTGGAGTCCAAAAACTCAAAGGACAATTAAGTCAACATTAGGCCCGCTGCTTTCCAGACCTCAATTAATAAATGCTATAAAACTTCATAAACCTATGAGTAAGCTTCACAAACCAATTGAAAATATCTCTGAGGTGTTAGGTGAGATTTTTAAATTTAATAATAATCTTCATTTATGCTGTTTGATAACTTATGGATGCCTCTTAAGACCACACAGAGAGGTCAGAGAGCTTACTTGGGGGGACTTTACAACAGATTTGACTCATATCAAATTATCAGGAAGTAGAAATAAATCAGGTAGAAATAGGATAGTTCCTGTACCATCATTTGTTAGAGAAATATTGAAGAAATCAGATAATAATCTCAACATCTTTACAGGAACGGACAAGTCACTTAACCCAGACTATTTTAAGACCATTTGGAGTAGGTTTAAGAGAGTTTCCAAGCTAATTGAACAAGACCAAACACTTTACTCATTCAGACACTCAGGAGCTATAGACATATTCAAAAGAACAGGGAGTATAACAAAGCTACAGAGGGCGATGGGACATTCATCTATAAATGTTAGTTTGACTTATCTAAGAGGGCTAGAAGTGCCTGAGCTAACTGAAGGGGATATGCCGATGATATAAAAAAACCTATCATAAAGATAAATTTTTGAAATGAAATTATTTAGAGTATGCTCCATCTGGTGCTTTGCCCCAAATTCCTACCATTAAAATTAATAGAATAACTACATAAAAAATAATTTGAGGGATATCAGGTATTCCGGCGCTAAATGGAGCTGATGGATTACCAAAAAACTCAATTGATACCTCACTTACTTCAGATATTGGAGTTCCTGATTCTTTAAGTTGCTTTAAATTAAACGCAGTATTATGCTGAAATGCTCTTAAAAATGTAGCAACTTGAATTCCACCATAAACAGATATTAATGAGAAGAAAGATATCATTGCTTTGGATATCGTCTTTGGATTTCTCTTGACCAAAATATTTATTCAACCAAACCGAGGTTGCCATTTCCCCATCCTCAGTACTAACATATAAGACGTTATTACAAGAACTTTTCATTTTAAACCCCAAAAAGTCTTCATCTCCATAGACCATCGAAACGGCAAGCTGTCTTAATAAAGAACTTTTACCTGTGTCGCTTTCACCAACTAAGGCACATAACGTACCCCTTGGAATCAGCTTATCTACAAGATATTCCACCTCCTTGTAGTTTTTGTTTTTAATTACATCTGCTCCAATTAGAAACTTGGATAACTTGCCATTTAATTTAAGGTTCTTCTCTGTAGGCTTTATACCTTGTATACTACCTACTATTGTTGTGACATTTGCCATAGTGCAAAGAATGGGAAATAAATAGTCAAAAAAAATAGAGAGTAGGTTAGTCTAACCTTATAATAAAGAATCAAAAACATCATCAACTTCACTTGCTTTAGAAGGTTTATTATGCTTTAACTTTAATTTGATATTGGCAATAGTACTTGTTGACGAACTAGGAAGAAAATGGTTTTTTATAGCTTCATCACTATATCCAATGGTAATATACTCATCCTCGGTTAAGCGATTAATTAGATAAACACATAGATTTTTTCGACCTTTCCATTTAATTGCTTTGATGTATAGTGTCAGCAAAAAGTGAACTTTTAAAGGGATTTATCTAAGAGATAGATTTAATATATTTATTAACCTTTAAAAGCAAATGATATGCCTAAAAAGAAGAATGCTAGTTCGTTAATTAGTGAACTGAAAAGAAAAACAAGAAGAAACTACACTTCAGAAGAAAAAATCAGAATAGTAATTGATGGAATGCGTGGAGAAACCACCATTGCAGAGTTATGTCGTAAAGAAGGGATAGCCCAGGCCTTATACTACAAATGGAGTAAAGACTTCATGGAAGCTGGTAAAAAAAGGTTGTCGGGTGATACTATGCGGGAAGCAAACACTTCTGAAGTAAAAGGATTAAAAGATGAGAACCGCTCCTTGAAAGAACTGGTGGCAGAACTTTCGTTGAAGAATCGAGACTTGAAAAAAAACTTAAATGGAGACGATTAAAACGAAAGAAGTACATGCATTACAGTCAAAGAGAAAAATACGAGATTATTCGAATGGTCGAGCAATCTGATTTAGGAGTTATCAGAACCTTGAAAGAACTTAAAGTAAATAAAACTACATTTTACAAGTGGTATAAATCTTACTTGGATAATGGGTATGCTGGTTTAGCAAGAAAGCAGTCTAGTCAAAAATATAGTTGGAATAGAATTAATGATGCTGACCGAGATAAAGTAGTTGAAATAGCTTTGGAGAAACCTGAATTATCATCCAGAGAACTTGCCTGGCATATTACCGATACGTACTGTTATTACGTTAGTGAATCTAGTGTTTATCGCATTTTAAAATCTAATGGACTTATTACAACTCCTACATTTAGAGTGATGAGTGCCTCTGATAGTTTCTATGACAAAACCACTTCTGTAAATCAAATGTGGCAAACTGATTTTACTTATTTTAAAATCTACGGTTGGGGTTGGTATTATTTATCAACGATTTTGGATGATTACAGCCGTTTCATTGTTAGTTGGGAGTTATGTTCAACAATGAAAGCGATAGATGTAAAAAACACCATAGATAAGGCTCTGTTTACAGTAGAATTACCTGAGAACAGACCTCCCAAACTACTGTCAGATAATGGCTCTTGTTACATCTCAAATGAACTTGCAGAATATTTACAAGAAAGAAATATCCATCATATAAGAGGAAGACCATTACATCCACAGACTCAGGGAAAGATTGAAAGATACCATCGCTCCATGAAAAATGTAGTTAAGTTGGATAATTACTTTAGCCCTGGTCAACTTGAGGTGAAAATGGAAGAGTTCGTGAAGTATTACAATTATCAGAGATACCATGAATCCTTACAAAACTTAACTCCTTCAGAAGTGTATTTTGGAACAGGACATAAGAAATTAAAACAGAGAAAATTGATTAAAAACAGAACAATGGAAGCAAGAAAAAAACAGTTCCAAAAAAATCAGTTAAATTTGTAAGAGTACTCTCTTAAATTTCAACCCAAAAAGTTCAAATTTGTTTGACTACATACAAACAACAAACAGTAACTTAAAAACAGAAATAGTAAGTCCTGTTTTTTATGATTATAAGTTTAAAAAAATAGATGGCATCTGGAAAATCAACTACAGAGAATTTAATTTAGATAGTCCTCTTGACCTTGCAATGAAACCCTAATATCAGTTAATAATAAATTCAATTGAAAATGTTTAGACTATTTCGTTTTGTGATTAAAAACTACCAATACGCTTTTATGGGCTATTCTTTGTTCAAGGCAGTAAGGATTAAGTTCAAGAAATTCCATTAGAAAAAGACTTGTGTTTTTTGGGAATTTAACTGACTATTTACTGACAGATATAATGAAAAAATCAAACTATTTATCTAAATTTAAACAAATATTAACTTTGTCATTTTTATAATTTATTTGCGTAAAACATTGATGGGTAAGTCTTTAACCTCAGATTAATCGGATTTTAATCCCCCGACCTCCGGGTTATGAATCCGACGCTCTAACCAGCTGAGCTACCTCGCCATAAAGAATGCGCAAATATAAAATTATAATTTTTAGTAACAATTTGAAGTTCGATAAAAAAAACAATTATTAATCACAGGAAGGTTAACTTTTTTCAATATATTACCAAAAATTATCAATTTAGATGAGTAAAAAAATATTCTATTCTTTAGAATTTGATTTCCAAGCTTCACCACAGCTATTGTTTCAATATTTATCAACCCCTTCTGGCTTGTCAGAATGGTTTGCAGACAATGTTAATTCGCGTGGGGAAGACTTTGTATTCATATGGGACGATTCAGAAGAAGAGGCCAAAATGATTCAAAGTAAAAACAATGAAAGGGTACGTTTTCAGTGGATGAATGACGAAGAAGACAGTGAAGACTATTATTTTGAATTTAAGATTCAAGTTGATGAAATCACTAAAGATCTTTCTCTTATCATCTCTGATTTTTCTGACGATGATGAAGTAGAAGAGTCTAAATTGCTTTGGAGAAGTCTCATTGCTGATTTAAAGCAGGTTTTAGGGTCTTCTTAACTCTTTTTTAATGATTAATTTTGACGGATCTCATTATGATTCTTTAGGGAAAGTCCCCGAAAAAAATCTTAGTATATTTTCAGGCATTCCACTTCACACCGAAATATTGATGTGTTCTAAGGTGGGTATCCTTTTTTGGGAAGACCATTACTTTATGTTGATGGCCACTTTGCGTAAATCTCGTGTGAACATTCCCATGAATTATACGATGGAATATTTTCAGGAGCAAATCAATGAATTGACAAAAATTAATGCTGAAAAAGGCTCCACTTCACTTGTTTCCATTCAATTTTATAGGACTTCATCTCCCAATTTGTCTCAACCCATTACGGATATTTGTTTTTTTATAAAAACCAAACCCCATGTTTTTGAAAAGCATAATATGACGGTTGAGTTATACAAAGACTACTATATCAATCCAGGAGAATATTCAAACCTTTATCAAACCAACTTTGCACTTCGTGATTTGGCAAAAGTTTTCGCCTATGAGAATCAATTCGGTGGCTGTTTGTTGTTAAATCAGGAAAAATCTTTGGTAGAAAGCACCCATGGAACACTATTCTTAATATCAGCGGGTACAATTAAAACCCCAGACTTGTCTTCTGGAACAGTGAATACTGTTCTAAGATCAAAGTTTATTGATCAAATCAAACTCGAGAAGTCATTACAGTTTGAAGAAACTAACATTGCCTCCTTTTCACTTCAAAAAGCAGATGAAATTTTCACACTTTCATTGTCTTCAGGGTTTAATAATATTCGGCAGTTTAGAAAAAAGGTTTACGAGACAGAGCGAAGTAATGCTCTTTTTGATTTATTAAAGAAACAACTTTAAAGTCAGTTGTGGTGGGGGTTTTCCGGGCTATTTGCCCAAACTAATCGCTTGCCACCGAGCGCGACCATCTGGTTTTTCCAAAAAGAATTAGGGCTAACTTCTAAGATTTTTGAGGCATATTTGTTTTTAACAACCACCCAAGATTCCGTTTCTATTTCTTGCTCAAGTTGATATTCTGACCAACCAGAATAACCCAAAAAGAAGCGAATTTCTTTTTCCGAAATGATTTTACTATTCACTAATGCAATGGCTTTCTCTAAATTGCCTCCCCAAAAAAGTTTATCACTAATTTTTTCACTCTCTGGAATAAGATGTCCTACATTATGAATGAAAAACAAACTGTCTTCCTCGACAGGGCCGCCTGAGAAAAGGGGAAGATCCACCTTGATTTCTGAAACAATATCTTTTAGGGAATAAGGAAGTGCCTTATTGATTATAAAACCCAGATAACCTTTGTTCTTGTGATCTACTAGAACAACAACAGATCGATGAAAGTTTAAATCTCCAAAAATCGAGGGCTCCGCAATGAGTAAATCTCCCGTATTCATTTGTTGTTTTTTATTAAATTAAGCTATTTTAATCAAAGTTATTTGTTTTTTAAAGAATTCAAGGCAAAAAAAAAGCTTCCTAGTTAGAAGCTTTTTTAAAATTCGAATTGTAAAGACTAGTTTACCGAACCAGACAGTTCAGCACCTGCTTTAAATTTCACAACATTTTTTGCAGCAATCTTGATAGTAGCACCAGTTTGGGGGTTTCTTCCATCTCTAGCGGCTCTGTTTGAAATAGACCAAGATCCAAATCCAACTAGTGAAACACGTCCACCACCTTTAAGAGTTTTTCCAACACTTGATATCATTGATTCAAGTGCTAGTTTAGCTGCAGCTTTAGAAATACCAGCGTCAGCTGCCATTGCATCGATTAATTCTGATTTGTTCATAATTATATAATGTTAATTGTTATTTACACAAATTTAAAAGGAATACTCAAACATCAAAGGAAAACCGCTGGAAATCCTTGTTATTGTTAATAAGTACGGCCATTTGTTGATAATGAAAGCACTTTTGGAGCTATTTGACACTAATTTTGCTTGAAAATGTGTAACCATTAAGTAAATCAATGGCTAGCATTCTTTTTTTATTCGGAAGTTGTACCTCTTCACACACTAAAAATCCTTCAGGGTGGGAAATTAATATCTTTTTGTCCTGAACAATTAATTGATGGTTTTCAAAATCATGTCTCGTTTTTTCGATTGTTGACCTAAAAACCTTCATCACTAACGTTTTGTTTTCATCGGTCAATGAAGTTCTTGCTCCAGGATGAGGATTCAATCCTCTGATATGAGACTCAATTTGTTTTAAAGATAAATCCCAATCAATACTAACATTTTTATTATTGAGCTTGGGAGCAAGTTTTTCCAAGCCAGTAAGTTGCTGTTGTTTTTCTGAGAGACTTCCTTCTGCCAACCCCATGACGGTCTGACAGATGAGTTCACTCCCAATTTTCGCTAACTTATCGTGAAGTGTTCCAACGGTTTCATCAGTAGCTAATTCAATTGACGATTGCATTAACAGTCCACCAGAATCGATTTTATCGTCAATATAGAATGTACTCACACCACTATTTTTTTCACCATTAATAATGGCCCAGTTGATCGGAGCTGCCCCACGATAATTGGGCAGCAATGAAGCATGCAAGTTAAAAGTTCTCAAAGGAGGAAGCGACCAGACCACTTCAGGTAACATCCTAAAGGCAACCACCACGAACAAATCGGGCTGAAAACTTTTTAGTTTTTCAATAAATAATGGTTCTTTTAAGTTCACCGGCTGAAGTATGGGAAGGTTTGCATTTAAGGCAAACTGTTTGATCGCTGAGGAATTTATTTTTTTTCCTCTTCCAGAGGCTTTGTCGGGAGCGGTTACAACAGCAACAACATTGCAGCCTTCCTTAA
>Ga0307986_10002716_pt1 | contig 12582 bp, 20 predicted proteins | sample EllFjometageno82_FD_203170 | JGI IMG/M metagenome (GOLD analysis project Ga0307986, IMG submission 203170) | Marine microbial communities from Ellis Fjord, Antarctic Ocean - #82 | ecosystem: Environmental > Aquatic > Marine > Unclassified | place: Southern Ocean | collected 2014-10-09
GAACACGACTTCAAGACCGACACCGTTAGCGGTAATTCTTCGAAAGCACAGGATATTGAAGTGGCAAGGAAAGAACTTGGATCTAGAGGTCTAAAAGTAGAGGAGCGTCTTAAGGAGATCGATCTTGTCGAAGACGATATTAACTCTAAGAATCTTGACGCTAGTGGTCATAGAGCAAATCATAAGATGGCTCTTAACTCGTGTAGACATATTAAGACTGAGTTAGATGAAGCTGAGAATGAAGTTACTGCTATTGATAGTAATGAAATCAAAGATCAAGAAGATCAACTTGAAGCCCACCATAAAAATCAAACTAAACTATTTGATGATAAAGAGACCTTAGGTATAGTTTCATCTATGCTGAAGGATGGTGGTATCAAGACTCGTATCATTAAGCAGTATGTGCCTGTGATGAACAAGTTGATCGGAAAGTATCTATCGGCTATGGACTTCTTTGTTCAGTTTGAATTAGATGAGAACTTTAATGAGACTATAAAATCTCGTTTCCGTGATGAGTTTTCTTATGCATCATTCTCTGAAGGTGAGAAGTTGCGTATCGATCTAGCATTACTATTTACTTGGAGAGCAGTTTCTAAGTTACGTAATTCTGTATCGACTAACCTATTGATTATGGATGAGATAATGGATTCGTCATTAGATGTTTCTGGCACAGAAGAGTTTCTAAAAATCATTGAAGAACTCTCCGCTGACTCCAATATCTTTATCATCAGTCACAAGGGTGACCAGTTGTTTGAAAAGTTTCACAGTGTTATAAAATTCGAGAAGGTAAAGAACTTCAGTAGAATAGCAACCTAGAAAGGAAAGACATGTCATTAGAAGCTAGACTTGAATCACTAGAGCGTAAGCATAAACATCAACATTCTCTCATTGAGGCTGCGGAAGCAGAGAAGGCGCCTGAGAAATTCGTCTATAAGATGAAAGCTGATAAGTTGAAACTAAAAGATGAGATTGAGAGTATAAAGCGTGATCTATCTATTTGATGTGGACGGAACTTTAACACCGAGCAGAGGCAGAATTGATGCTGAGTTTGGTGTTTGGTTCTCTAAATTTGTTGAGAACAACTACGTGTGTTTGGTTACTGGTAGTGATAGAGTGAAAACTATCGAGCAAGTTGGCGAATATATTTACTCTAAATGTGAACGTGTGTATCAATGTTCTGGTAACGATGTTTGGCAAGGTGATAGAAATATCAGAACTAATAGCTGGAAACTTCCTAAGCGAACACACAGTTGGTTGGAAGATAAGCTAGAAGAAAGTGATTTTAGTATACGAACTGGTAATCATATCGAACAGCGTCCAGGCATGGTTAACTTTAGTGTCGTAGGACGTAATGCTGATACAGAAGATCGTGCGAGATATTCGGTGTATGATGGATATCATGGAGAACGTGGACATATTGCCGATATGTTCAACGAGACTTTTCCTAACCTCAGTGCTACTGTCGCAGGTGAAACGGGCATAGATATCTATCCTAAAGACTCTGGTAAAGAACAGGTCTTGACAGACTTCGATAAATCTGCTATACTATGCTTTATAGGTGATATGTGTGAGAAGGGTGGTAATGACTACACGATCTCGCAAGCCATCGATAAAAGAGATAAATGTGAATTTTATAATGTTGAAGATTGGAGAGAAACATGGGACCTACTGAAACGAGAACTATAGTCGGCTTTACTGCCTCAACTTTTGATCTACTACACGCAGGTCATGTTGCGATGTTGAGAGAAGCTAAAGAGCAATGTGACTATTTGATATGTGGACTACAGATTGATCCTTCTGCTGATAGACCAGAGAAAAACTCACCCGTACAAACAATCGTTGAGAGATACACGCAACTTGCGGCTATTAGATATGTCGATGAGATACTTGTGTATGCTACAGAGGATGATCTAACAGACATCTTAGAGATGTATAGTATTGATGTTAGGATTCTTGGCGATGAGTACAAGGACAAAGAATTCACTGGTCGAGAACGATGCGAGACATTAGGCATAGCACTACATTTTAACAAAAGAGATCATAGGTTCTCTACTAGTGGCCTAAGAAAGAGGATCGCAAAACACTCATGAAAATACTCTTACCATATTCAACACACTTCGAAGTAGTGAAGACTCAGGACTCTAGTGGTCCTGTAATCACTGGTGGGATAGAAAAGTTCGTTCAAGACTTAGAGAATAATATTGACGGCATTATCCCAATATGTATCACTAAAGAAGACAAGGATAATCGTAACACTAAGCGAAAGATTACAGATGCTATTGCATTGCATAGACCTGATATGATATTGTTTAACAATCCTTGGTGGGGAAATATGATGAGAACATTTGGTGTTCCATTAATTTCTATTATGCATGAACCACTTGTACGTGACATACGTATGATAGAACTCGGTACAATACTTAAAGAACTGAATGAATACGGGGCACATATTTGGTTTGTGAGTCCACGACAGCTAGACTATCATAGAGTTATGTCACAGAGGATCAAAGACATTGACTTCGGTGAAGTGAAAGGCTTTATCAATCCATCTTATTTAGATAGCACTACTACAGTGTCAGAAGATTTACAGTATGATTGTACTACAGTCGGTAGATGTGATAACGAGAAAGCACCGTTTCTAGTTCATTTAAAGCTCCAGAGATCCGACCTAAATAGTCTTGTGATGACAAATGATGGAGTTTATAAGAGCGATACTGTTAACGATTACGTAGCATCAAATCAGCATTGGAATGCACCAAGTCACACCTTGCGTGGATTACCACACACTGATGTCATGAAGAACATAGCTAAGTCTAAAGTGTTTTGTTCTACATGGCCGAAAGAATCTTGGGGTATCACAGCAATGGAATCTTTAGGCTGTGGAGTACCAACTATTCTTATGACTGATGATAGCAATGCTCATGCGAGTGAGTCAATTGCGGCAGATAGTTCGCACTACATCAAAATCAATAGAAAGTGTTCTGATTCAGATTTCGAAGAAGCGGTACGCAGTCTAATGAACATATCACATGAGAAGCGTATAGAGATATCAGAAATGACCAAGAAAAAGCACAGCTTAGAAAATTGGAAATTAGGTATTGACAAGATGATCGAAATGCGCTATAATGATACGAACAAAGCATATTCAGATTTAACGGAGTTTTTTACATGAGTGAAACAAGCATAAAAGAGAGTTCAAATTACGATAACTATATGGACGATGAGGCACGTAAGAACGATTCTTATAGTATAAGCCTAGACAGATTCTTTGATGAGCCTATGGAAGACAAGCTTGTAGATGCTACTAAAGTTAATAAAGTTGTGCAAAACGACATCTGGAAATCAATCTACGTCCACTTTAGAACACAAGATCACATGGTAGACTTCTGTACTAAGATCAATCAGATGATACCTGGTTATGTTAAAGAGACTTACTATCCGTTAGAGCCGTCTAACTCATTGATCAAAAACGATGATAAGGTTGATGTGTCTCCCGATCTTTTGGTAGCTGAATATAATGGACCAGGCTTCAGTAAAGTCAAGTCTGTCGAATCAGATTACGAATCGAACTGGAAGAAGCACTGGGTTGGTATGCCAGAATACACTCAAGAAGATAAGATTAAATTCAGAGCAATCACATTAAATTTCAGAAGCGAATCAGACTACAAAGAGTTCTCGCAGAAGATTGGTCAAGATATGACTGAGAAGACTAAGAGCATTTGGCATCCAGAGCAGTTCATCACGAAGAACATGTTGCTACGTTGGATTCAGCCAGAAGGCAGAACTTTACCTGAACACCCAATGTACATCGTATCGAAGGGTCGTGCAGATTCGATGTTTACGTCTAGATCGTTGTCTCGTATGGAGATACCACATTATATTGTGATTGAGCCTCAAGACCTCGATGCTTATGATAAGGCACTTGACGTATTCAAAATGAGGGATTACGTTACTCTGTTAGTAGCACCTTTCTCCAATCATGGTGATGGTCCTGGTCGTGCTAGAAACTGGGCATGGGATCATTCGATTAGTATCGGCGCTACAAGCCACTGGGTACTTGATGATAATATCTCAGATTTTTATAGATTACACAACAACGAAAGAATTCGATTTGAGAGCGGTGCAGGCTTTCAAGTAATGGAAGACTTTGTATCGAGGTACGATAATGTTTACATTGCTGGTCCACAGTATCGGTTCTTTATTGATCCAAATCAAAAATATCCTGCTTACGTTGCCAATACACGCATATATTCTACTCTTCTTATTCGTAATGATTGTAAGCATAGGTGGAGAGGTAGATATAACGAAGATACTGATATCTGTCTCAGAATAATGAAAGACGGAGATTCGTGCCTACAGTTCAATGCGTTTATGCAAGGTAAAGCCGCAACTCAAACAGTTAGTGGTGGTAATACTGCTGAATTCTATCATGCTGAGAATACTGAGAATGAAGATTTCAAAGAGACTGGATACAATACTGAAGGTACTGTAAACAAGTCGCAAATGTTAGTTGACATGCACCCAGACGTAGCAAGACTTGTCTGGAGATACGGCAGATGGCATCACTTCGTTGACTATGGTCCATTTAAGAAGAATAAACTCAAATTCAAAGATGGATTTCAAATGCCTACTGGTATCAACAACTACGGTATGGAACTGGTAAGAGACTTTGATTGGAAAAATACTTTAGTTAAATGATAGAAAAAGCTTGACATGGACTGTCCATGTGCTATTATATACGTATTGATAATGATTTAGTGAGAGCGTGATTATGCAGTATGTCGTGAACCATAGTATGTCGATGAAACAGAAGTTCTTAGATGAAGGACTCACTCTACCCCAATGTATTAATCCAGGCTGTAGTCGTAATGTACAAGTACGAGCTTGGTCTAACTGGTCATTCAAAACAGAATGCGGTACTTGCTACAAAGCACGTGCCACTGGTATAAGCGGTAAGGCTATGGAAGGTATTACCATTCATAAGAAGACTTACTGCGAGAATGCTGACGGACACTTGGGATGGATATGTCCAGTTGATGCTAGTGCTTTCGTTTCATTAGACATGTTAAACGCCCTTGATCTAGAGCATACTGATGGTGACCACAACAACAACGACCCAGAGAACGTCAAGACGATCTGTAAACTGTGTCACGGTAAGAAGTCTATGAAGTACGGTGACTTCAGCAACCAGAAGTTATCTGCAAGAAAGTTTAATTAATATCAAGAAAGGGGTTGACAAAGCCCCAATAGTATGCGATAATACGTACATAAGATAACAAAAGAGAGTATATTATGATAGTAACAGTGATTCACAAAGCGTTCGAAAAAGACCCAGTGACAGTCGCAGAAGTTAATTCTCCTGCCTTAGCTACAGTAGATGAAGCATTAGAATATGCTTATCGATGGACTAACAACATTATGGGCTCTTGGTCACGAACAGATATCGAAGACAATAATGATGAGAATCCAAACGTTACTGTCCTAGCTCCACTAATCGAGAGCGATGGTAAAACTTACGGACTTCGTTCTACTTCAATGAATGACTTAATGATCGCTAACGGTAGAACATATGAAGTGGCTATCTGCGGTTTCAGTGAGGTAGCATAATGAAGAAGGGTAGAAAAGACTTTATATTCGATTTAGAGACTATTGGCGCAAACGTATTTGTTTGTCCTGTGGTTGACGTTGCCTATACCATATTTGAGTGGGATAGGTTCATCGAAGACCCTTATACTTTTGAAGAAGTTGCCGCTACCGTTCAGACTCAAAAGGCAGACGTATCTGACCAGATGACTAATTATGGATGCAGTTTCAATAAGGCAGATGTTGCTTGGTGGGAAAGTCTTCCTAAACTCGCACGAGATAAACTCAATCGAACAAGTAATGACTTGACAGCCGTAGAGTTTTGTGATACAATACTCACATATCTTAGAGAAGAAAAGAACGTAGATTATTGGTGGTCAAGGGGTAACACTTTTGATCCAGTTATACTAAACAGACTGATGCTTGCCACTGATAGAGTGGACACATTCAACCAATATCTTAAGTTCTATAAAGCGAGAGATGTTCGTAGTCACATTGATGCTAAGTTCAACTACACGACAAGAAATGGTTTTGTTCCTGTAGCTGATGAAGAGTATTGGAAGACAGCGTTCATTGCACATGATAGTTCCCATGACGTTGCGGCAGATGTCATGAGATTGCAAACTATACATAGAGCCGAACATGACTTGGAGCAAACTGCACGATGATTAAACAAACAACTACAGTTCTTGATAATGAATTCGGTACAGCAAATAGTGGCGCCCAACGTGAGGCACTAGGTGTGCCTTATATGCGTCAACTTCCTATGGAAGGTTTAGCCGCAGGTGCCGCCGCACTTGAGTATGGTGCAATGAAGTACGCAGATCGAAACTGGGAAAAGGGTCTACCTTGGCAACAAATGATCGATAGTCTTAAACGACACATCGATGACTTTGAGCGAAGAAATGACTATGATAATGGTCCTACCGGTTCTGGTCTACATCACGTTTGTATGATCATGGCAGGTTCATTAATGCTATCAAGTTCAGTTATACGTGGTATCGGTGAAGATGATCGTATGCCTGAGTTAGATGGTGGTGCGCTAAGTGCTAAAGATTGTGCTAAGTTCATAAGCGATCAACTGAAACTAGCTGAAGAGTTTAGAGCAACAAGGAGTGTGGTAAAATAAGATGGAAGACTTAGGGTGTTCTGCTATAAATAATAAGAGCGGAGTAAATGTGATTTTTAATATAAACAAGGTGAATAAAATATGAAATTTAGTAACGAAACGATGAGTGTACTCAAGAACTTTTCGAGTATCAACCCGAGTATTGTCTTTAAGTCAGGCTCGACTATTCGAACAATCTCTCCCCAAAAAACAGTTATGGCTGCGGCAACAATTGGTGAAACAGTTGAGCAACAGGCAGGCGTATATGACTTGTCAAGATTCTTGGCAACTCTATCTTTATTCGAAAACCCAGAAGTCGTATTTGGTACAGATCGTTTTACTATTAAGGGTGGTAAAAGCGAACTCAAATACACATACACTTCTGAATCATTGATAGTTTCCCCTCCTGATAAGGACATAGTTGTTCCTGATCCAGAGGCTACGATCAATGTTAGCTGGCAAGCTATTGACAGTGTGATCCGTGCTACGGGCGTACTACAGTTGCCAGAAGTTGCTTTCTCTAGTGACGGGAGTACTATTACACTCTCTGCTGTAGATAGCAAGACATCAACGGCTGATAGTTACGATGTGATTATTGCTGAAGGTGTTGAGACCCCACCCTTTAATATGATTATCAAAACTGATAATCTCAAACTAGTACCAACCGACTACGAGGTCACATTGTCTTCTAAAGGTATGGCACACTTTAAATCCGATAAAGTCCAATACTGGATCGCAATCGAATCTCGTTAAAATCATATATAGGAGAATATTATGACAGATGAAACCCAAGTAGCTTCAGGTGAAGCACAAGTAGAAGATCAAGCGCAAGAGCAAGAGCAAGCACCTGGTCTTTCACTGAATGACATTTCTGCGGCAGTTCAGATCATTGATGTAGTCACACCACGTGGCGCATTTCGTGGCGAAGAACTAGCAGGAGTAGGTATGGTACGTGAACGCTTTATGGCATTCTTGCGTCATGCTAAAGAGCAAGGTCAGGATGTTACTTTGCCAGGTGAAGCACCAGCAGAAGCACCACCAGCAGAAGCACCAGAGGCTTAAGCTAAAAACTGAGAGAGGTGGTTGAGAATGACTTGACTGCCTCTCTCTTTTATTGTATACTGATGTATGTGATGTAAATATATTATGGAGTTTTATTATGCAAGACAATTTTTTATGGGTAGAGAAGTATCGCCCACAAACGGTCTCTGATGCTATTTTACCTGATGAACTGAAAGCGACTTTTCAGCAGATGGTAGATCAGAAAAACGTACCGAATCTTTTACTTTCTGGTCGTGCAGGAATAGGTAAGACTACTATTGCAAAGGCTATGCTAGAAGAGATTGGTTCTGACTATATAACCATTAACGGTTCTATGAACGGTAATATCGATACACTTCGATATGAAATTTCTAACTTTGCTTCTAGTGTATCTTTCACTGGCGGTCGCAAGTATGTGATCCTAGACGAAGCAGACTATCTAAATCCTAATTCTACACAGCCAGCACTTCGTAACTTTATGGAAGAGTTCTCGAAGAATTGTGGCTTTATCATGACCTGTAACTTTAAGAACAGGATCATTGAGCCTCTACATTCACGTTGTAGCGTTGTAGAATTCGCAATCGAAAAGGGCGACAAGCCTAAACTTGCTTCACAGTTCTACAAGCGTGTTTGCAAAATACTAACTGATGAAGGTGTTACTTATGATCAAAAATCTGTGGCTGAACTTGTGCAATTATATTTCCCTGATTGGCGCAGAGTGCTTAATGAATTACAGCGTTATGCTACTACTGGTAATATTAATGCTGGCATCCTAGCCAACAAATCTGGTGATAGTATCAGTGGTCTCATCGATCTGATGAAGAGCAAAGATTTCACTGCCACACGTAAGTGGGTTGCTGAGAACATTGACGTAGACTCTGCTGTTCTGTATCGCCAACTATATGATGTATTACCATCTAAGGTAAACTCTACTCAAAGCGTAGCAGACGCCATCATAATCCTATCTGAGTATCAGTACAAAGAAGCATTTGTTGCAAACACTGAAATCAATCGAGTTGCGGCTCTTGCCACTCTTATGGCTGAAGTGGATTGGAAATGATCAATCTTGCAGGGGAGTACATCTTGACAGCGGATGACATAGCTCATTCTCTGTTGGAACATTATGACACTCGGTATACCATTAAGATCGAAGATTCGACAAAGATGGGTTTTAGACTCATTAGCGATAAAGGATTACTAGAGAAGGAGTCTGATTCGGTACATGAAAAGTCTGGTGTATATGCCATATTCAAAGATCATCATTGTTTGTATGCAGGTCAATCTGGAAAGAGCATGGGTAACAGACTCGGTAGATTTGTGAAAGAAGTTCGTAGATTATCTACGAGTAAAGAGAAGCATTCTGCTGGTAGAAAATACCGTGAGATGTGGGGTGAAGACTTCTCGGACATGACTGTAGAGGTCTATTATCTAAAAGAACAGGTTAATGTCAAGAGATATGATGTTGAGCAATCTATGATCCGTATACTCAAGCCTTTGCTTAATGTGCGGGGTAGGTAATGAAACTTAATCCTTTCAGTAAGACTGCGGATAAGATATGCTTAATGTGTGAATCTTCAGTTGGTAAGAACCCCGCTGAAGTTCGTTACAAATATCGTGACGGTGAAGGTGTTGCGTATCTGTGTAAAGAATGTAGTGATAGTGTCAACCAAGATACTATTGACAAGGAGCATAACGATGAGTTCTCCGTTTGAATATGTAAACAGTATAAATTTTACCAAGAAGAACATGATGCGTGATAGTGAGAATGATGTACTCGCTGAGAAGGGCTACGAGCCATGGCTTGTGAACAAAGCTTTGTCTTACTTTCCCGACACCATACTTCACGCAAATCTAATGAATCAGTGTCACCATCTGGATAAGCGACCCCAGTACGAGTGTCTTATAAATAGCATTAGACCCAAGAAGAGATTCAGCAAATGGGTTAAGAATGCTAGTAATGAGGAACTTGAATTGGTGTGTAACTATTATAAATGTAATAGAATTATCGGTCAAGAATATCTATCTTTGTTGTCTAGTGAGCAGTTGGGCATTATGAAACAACAACAAGACACAGGTGGAATTAAAAGATGAACTTAATAGATAAACTAGTTGAAGTGACTTTGCCTAATGAAGAGAGTTTCCTTAAGGTAAAAGAGACCTTAACACGTATCGGCATTGCATCAAAAAAAGAACAGAAATTGTTTCAATCATGTCATATCTTGCATAAGCAGGGTAAGTACTACATTGTACATTTCAAAGAACTATTCATGTTAGATGGTAAAACTAACGACTTCTCTGAAGAAGATCGGGCACGTAGAAACATGATTGTTACCTTGTTAGAGGAATGGGAATTAGTCAAATCAGTTGACGCTTCTAAGATCGTAGAGCCAGTTGCTCCTTTATCTCAGATCAAGATTCTTCCTTTCAAAGAGAAAGACCAGTGGGAGTTGATTGCCAAATACAGCATAGGCAAGAAGCGATAATACTTTATACAATTTAAAACAAGGAATATATTATGACGCAAGAAGATATCGATACATTGGCATCTGAACTCCATATCGGCACTGCAAATCAGCAGTTGGCTGAGAACTGGACACAAATTGTACCAGTCCCCCCATATACGTTGACGTACTCTCTCGATGATCGAATGGGAGATATGCATGACATACACATGGGTGACGAACTAAAGATTTATAAACTCTTTCCTGAAGCGCATCTACCAACGTATGGTAGCGAATGGGCGGCATGCTTCGACTTATCAGCATCTCTTCGTGAAGAAGATAGTCTCGCAGTATACGGTCACAACAACACTAAAACTAAACGCCCCATGCACGAACTCCTAAACGGAAAACGAGGTATCACTATCTATAGTGGTGAACGATGTCTAGTGCCAACTGGTTTAGTGTTCGACTTAGATGAGAGCCAGTCTCTAAGAATTCATGCACGTTCAGGTTTAGCTTGGAAGAATGGCATTACAATAGCAAACTGTGAAGGCATTATTGATGCAGACTATACTAACCAAACATTCGTTATGCTATATAACATCTCTAGCGATCCATTCGCAATTCTTGACGGCATGCGGGTTGCTCAAGGTGAAGTTGTAGATCAGAAAGCGCAACTGGAATTCACTGTAGTTGATGTAGAGCCAGAGCCTAAGACTGATCGTGAAGGCGGATTTGGTTCAACGGGAGTTTAGATATGTACAATAAAGACCATATGTACAATAAAGACCAACTAAGTTTTAGATTCTATGATATAGATCCAGAGCAACTATCGTTTGACTTTCCATATGACCCAAAGAGCCTATACTGCCAAACCGATTTGTTCGATGGATTAAGCACCAATTCGCAACTGTCCATAACTGGTACCACAAACTCTGGATTGAGTGTGATGCAGTTACAAGTGACTGATAATGGACTACATATTCGTCAAGAGAGGCAGACTTGGATTAAAACTAAAATAGCAAACTGGTTAGGAATCAAATATATAGCATCATGATAGAGAAGGAGCAGTTACCTTTACATCTAGATTACATAGCCACTTCTAACTCCGTGATATGTATTCAAGACTTTTCTTTTAGTGCTTACGGTGGAACGATAGGTTATATCACTCCACAACCAGAGTACATGCTTTTGCAATTAGACAATAAGCCTTCGTTGCTTCGAAGACTTGCTTACAGTCTACTTAATATAAAGTGGGAACTGAAAAGGTCATAACTCCTCTTTATAAACTCTATGCAAAAAAGTAATGATCTTTTTTGAGTTTATTGATAAAAGTCATAACTAATTTATATAAATAAAAGTGAGTCGCTTTCGAGGGCTCATAACTTTAACCCTTGCTTAACAGGAGGTCTATAATGACTTACATGCAAACAAAATATGATCCATTCACGACAGTTGGATTTGATCGAATCTTTAATCGCATCGAACAGATGCACTCAGCTACGGCTAAAACTGTCACATACCCGCCTTATAATATCACGAAAGAAAGTGATACTACTTTCATGGTCGAAATGGCTATCGCAGGTTTCACTGACGATGACATTGATATCCATGTAAAAGAAAGTGTGTTGACAATAGTCGGCAGTGTTAGCGATACCGATGAGAAGGAATACCTTCATAAAGGCATTGCCGCAAGAGCGTTTGAAAGAACGTTTACTCTAGCCGAAACAGTGGTAGTTAAAGATGCCGCACTCAGTAATGGAATGCTGAGAATTTTGTTAGAAGATGTCATCCCAGAGGATAAAAAAGCACAGAAGATTGTGATCAATAAGTCCTTTAAAGGGGTAGATACAAAAGAACTACTCACAGAGTAATGACACGGGTGGGAGCTTCGGCTCTCACCTTAATATTAACTTCTTCTATAGGAGTATAAAAACTGATGAAGAATGCAATCTCTTTCATTAAGAGTTGCGATGGTGAATTCTGCGACATGATATCTCAATTATCATTGTTAGCGATGTCCACCTTTGTAATAGCTAGTTGTCTATCAACACTAGCATAAGATCCATGACACCAGCGGTGGACTAATCTAGACCACCGTTTTTCAGTTTTAAGACTTGACAATGGCACTAAACCGTGCTATAATGTATACATCAAATGATTAATTGTGAGAGACTATATTATGCAAACTGTACAAAGCCTACCCACCCTCTACAAACGTGATAGTAAAGGTAAGATACGAGTACTGACTATAGAAGTTGGGCTAGTCGAACATGGTTTTCCTACTAATACTGAAGACCTATTTGGAACCAGATCAATAGCTGGATTGCAAGAAGGTAAGTTAGTTACCTCTGGATGGAAAATCAGCGAACCTAAGAATGTCGGCAAAATCAATGGCACGACATCACG
>Ga0307986_10002717_pt1 | contig 12581 bp, 11 predicted proteins | sample EllFjometageno82_FD_203170 | JGI IMG/M metagenome (GOLD analysis project Ga0307986, IMG submission 203170) | Marine microbial communities from Ellis Fjord, Antarctic Ocean - #82 | ecosystem: Environmental > Aquatic > Marine > Unclassified | place: Southern Ocean | collected 2014-10-09
ATTCAATAAATAAATTCATTATGAAACTAACAACAGAACAAAAACAAGAGATAGCTGAACAACAGTCACAAAAGAATACTACTAAAAGAGTAACTTCTCTTGAATTAGAAAAAATTCTTTATGATGTTATTCCTTTATTAGATCATGGATTTATTCGTGTAGTTGATTATATGGGAGACGATACCTCAATTGTTCAATCAGCTAGAGTATCTTACGGAAAAGGCACGAAAAAAGTTTCAACAGACGAAGGTTTAATTAAATATTTAATGAGACATTGGCACTCAACTCCTTTTGAGATGTGTGAAATAAAATATCACGTTAAACTTCCAATCTTTATAGCAAGACAATGGATCAGACATCGAACTGCGAATGTTAATGAATATTCAGCAAGATACTCGATTTTAGATAAAGAATTTTATATTCCAAACAAAGAACAGTTATCAGCGCAGTCTACAATTAACAGACAAGGCAGGGGAGATTTAATTACCGGCGATCAAGCAGATGAAGTTCTTCAAATTTTAAAAGATGATGCAACTCAAACTTATGGAAATTATGAAAAAATGCTTAACGAGAGATTTGATGGAACAACTATAGATGAAAAAAAATCTGGACTAGCAAGAGAACTCGCAAGAATGAATTTAACTTTAAACTCTTATACTCAGTGGTATTGGAAAACTGATTTATTAAATTTGTTAAACTTTTTATTTTTAAGAGCAGATAGCCATGCGCAATATGAAATTAGAGTTTACGCCGAAGCAATGTTAGAAACAGTAAAAAAATGGGTACCTATTACACACTCTGCTTTTTTAGATTACAGAGTTGGAGCAGCACATATTTCAGGAAAAGGATTAAAAATAATAAAATCTATGTTAAGTGGCAAAGAAGTTAAGTATGAGGATTCTGGTCTTGGTAAAAGAGAGTGGAATGAATTAATGGAAGTTTTAGAGTTACAAAAAACTATATAAATTTTTTAGATACTTTCTTAGCTATATTCTTAAATAATAACGATACCTCATGTTCAGGAGATGAATGAGTTAATGGTTTACCCTCATCAGATGCTACTCTCAGATCTTGATGAAGAGGAATTTTTCCTAAAAATTCTTTATCAAATTCTTTAGCAGCTTTTTCAACCCCGCCTTCTCCAAAAATTTTATATTCTTTTCCATCATCACCTTTAAAAAAACTCATGTTGTCTACTAATCCAATTATATTAATTTTTGTTTTATCAAACATTTGAATACCTCTTTTAACATCTAAGAGCGCCATATCTTGAGGTGTTGAAACAATGATTGCACCATCTACCATTATGTCTTGAGCAAATGTAAGTTGTGTATCTCCAGTTCCTGGAGGCATGTCGACAATAATATAATCTAGATCTTTCCATAATACTTTTTCTGTTAAAGTTTTTATAGCACTTATCACCATAGGCCCACGCCAAATCATAGGTGTAGTTTCTTCAACTAAAAATCCCATCGATATACACTGAATACCGTGACTATCGACAGGGATTATAGCTTTACCGTTTTCTGTTTTGGGTTTTACATTTTTACCAATTAATTTTGGTAAAGATGGTCCAAAAATATCAGCATCAAGTATTCCAACTTTTTTTCCTAAATTTTTAAGAGCAAAAGCTAAGTTCACAGCGAAGGTTGATTTTCCAACGCCTCCTTTAGCGCTTGAAACCATAACTGTGTATTTTGTACCTTTTATAGGAGTTCTTATAAATTTCTTTGGCTCACCTTTTTGTTTTGTCGCACTACTTTCATTTATATCAGTCATATTAAGACATTAAGTTAACTTGTTTTTCTAAGGAAAGTAACTATATAAAGTGTCATGAGCTTCAAAGATAAAATATTTAACAACCAATCACCATGGGGATCTAGCCCTTCAGGAAATGGATCCGGAAATGCAAATCAGCCACCAAGTCTTGACGAAATTATAGCTAATATTCAAAAAAAAATTAATCAATTTTTCCCAGGCGGTAAATCTGGTGGAAGCAAACCTATTTTTTTAGGCTTAATCATTATAGTTTTACTTTGGTTAGCAAGCGGTCTTTACAGAGTGTTGCCTGACGAACAAGGTGTTGTTTTAAGATTTGGTAAATTTATCAAAACTACCCAACCAGGATTGAACTATCATTTACCTAGACCGTTCGAAAGAGCGCTAACTCCTAAAGTTACAAAAGTTAATAGAATTGATATTGGTTTTAGACCAGCTAGTGATAATGGCAGGGTTTCTGGAGTTGGTAATGTTCCCGAAGAAAGCCTGATGTTAACTGGAGATGAAAATATTGTAGATATAAATTATTCTGTATTTTGGTTAATTAAAGATGCGGAAAAATTTCTATTTAATATTCAAAGCCCGGTAGAAACAGTTAAAGCTGCCTCTGAAACTGCAATGAGAGAAGTTATTGCTAGAAGTCCTATTCAATCAATCTTAACAGAAGGAAGGCTGCAAATTGAAACTGACGTGCAAGAGATTACCCAAAATATTTTAGATGAGTACGGTTCAGGAATTCAAATTTCACAAGTACAAACTCAAAAAGCGGATCCACCAAACCAAGTAATTGACTCGTTTAGAGATGTACAAGCTGCTAGAGCAGACAGAGAAAGATCAAAAAACGAAGCGGAAGCTTATGCCAACGATGTAATTCCAAGGGCAAGAGGGGAAGCGGAAAAAATTTTACAAGAAGCTGACGCGTACAAAAAACAAGTTGTTGCAGCTGCAGAAGGAGAAGCGAGTAGATTTTTAGCAATATACAATGAGTATAAAAATGCGAAACGCGTAACCCAAGAACGAATGTATTTTGAAACTATGGAGAAAGTTTTAGCAGATATAGATAAAGTTTTAATTGATAAAAATTCAGGTCAAGGGGTAGTTCCTTATCTAGCTTTACCAGAATTGAAAAAAAAAGGGAGTACTAATTAATGAAACCTCCTAAGTTCTTAATTCCATTAATTGTTTTAATTGGAGTTGTAATATTTCAATCAGCTTTTGTAGTTCAGGAAATCAACCAAGCTATTGTTTTACAATTTGGTAACCCAAAAAAGATAATCAGTGAAGCTGGTTTAAAATTTAAATTACCTTTTATTCAAAATGTTGTTTTCATAGATAAAAGAATTCTAAATTTAGACAACGCACCAGAGGAAGTTATTGCTGCAGATCAAAAAAGATTAATAGTAGATGCTTTTGCAAGATTTCAAATTGTAGATCCTTTAAAATTTTATATTTCGGTTGGTAACGAGAGAGTTGCTAGATCAAGATTATCAACAATTATAAACTCAAGAATTAGGGGTGTTTTAGGTACACAAGAATTATCTACCTTACTTTCAAAAGAAAGAGCCAAACAAATGGCGATTATTCAAAATGATGTGAATGAGGAAGCTAAAAGTTTTGGAATTAAAATTGTAGATGTTAGAATTAAAAGAGCAGACTTACCTCAAGCAAACAGTGAAGCTATTTACAAGAGAATGCAGACTGAGAGACAAAGAGAAGCAAAAGAATTTAGAGCAGAAGGTGCTGAAATAGCAGCCAAAATAACTTCAACCGCCGACAAAGATGTTACCGTACTTTTAGCTAATGCAAATAAACAATCGCAAATTTTTAAAGGAGAGGGTGACGGTCAAAGAAACAAAATCTTTGCTAATGCTTTCGGAAAAGATCCTGATTTTTTTAGTTTCTATAGAGCGATGCAAGCTTACGAAACAGCTTTGATTGGAGGAGAAACTTCCCTAGTACTTTCACCAGACAGTGAATTTTTTAAGTTTTTCGGCAAAATTAGAAACGCGAAAAAACCCTAGTCAATTTTAATGAAAGATCTAATAACGGCTCTTGGGCTACTTCTATTTATAGAAGGATTATTTTTTGCCATGTTTCCAACAAGAATAAAAAATATGCTTAAAGCTATAGATAAATTTTCTGAAACAAAATTAAGAGGTGCAGGAGTTTTTTTTTTAATAATAGGATTTTTAATTGTTTGGTATATAAAAAATTAAATGAATATAATCAGAAAAATATTATTAACCTGTTTTTTTTTTAACCTTGGGTTTGTTAACTTTTTAAACGCAAAACCTATTCCTGATTCTTTTGCAGATCTTGCAGAAAGATTAATGCCTTCAGTTGTAAATATTTCAACAACACAAACTATTAAGACAAAGGCTAACCCACTACCTTTTCAATTTCCTCCAGGCTCACCCTTTGAGGAAATGTTCAAAGATTTTAACCAACCAACTGAAAGAAAAGCATCTTCTTTAGGTTCAGGTTTTATTATCAATCAAAATGGAACTATTATTACAAATAATCATGTAATTAATAATGCAGAGGATATAGTTGTGAAAGTTGGAGATAAAGAGTATCAGGCAGAAGTTTTAGGTGCTGATCCCTATTCTGATCTTGCAGTATTAAAAATTAATACAAAAGAAAAATTTATACCAGTTAAGTTTGGTAATTCAGACAAAGCTCGAGTAGGTGATTGGGTTGTTGCTATTGGAAATCCATTCGGTCTTGGAGGAACAGTTACTTCAGGAATTATTTCAGCAAGAAACAGAGATATTAACTTAACACGTTATGATGATTTTATTCAAACTGACGCTTCTATTAACCAAGGTAATTCAGGCGGACCTTTATTTAATTTAAATGGAGATGTTGTCGGAATTAATACGGCAATCATTGCACCTGGCCAATCAGGATCTATAGGTATCGGTTTTGCTATACCGTCAAATGCTGCATCAAATGTTATTAATCAATTGATAAAATACGGTGAAACAAAAAGAGGATGGCTTGGTGTTAGAATACAACAGGTCACTAAAGAAATTGCTGATGTTGAAAAATTAAAAAACACTCAAGGAGCACTAGTCGCCAGTGTAGGAGAAAAGAGTCCCGCAGAGAAAGCTGGACTTAAAGCAGGAGATATCATTTTAAAATTTGATGGAAAAAAGATAGATACAATGAGAGCTCTACCAAAATTAGTTTCAAATACGGAAGTTGGCAAAACAGTCAAATTAGAAATTTGGAGAAATAAAAAATTAATTACAAAAAAACTTACTTTAGGCAGACTAGAATCTTCTGACGATTTTAAAGCTGAAAATAAAAAAACTAAACCAGGGATTAAAAAAAAAGATACTGAAATTGAAACCTTAAAAATAACAGTTAGAAATACTACGGAAAAAGATATTCAGGATAGAAAATTAGAAAAAAACTTAAAGGGAGTTGTGATTACAAATATTTCAAATAAAAGCGTAGTAGCAGGAATGTTAAGAGAAGGGGATATTATTATTGAGGTGCAAAAAAATAAAGTTTTAAATTCTAAACAATTAAACCAACTAATTGAAAGTATTTACAAAAAAGGTGAAAAAACATTATTACTTACAATAATTAATAATAACAACCAAAGAAGATATCTTGGTGTTAAAGCAAATTAAATTTGTCTAAGAAAATAATACTCATCGCTGGCCCTACAGCTTCTGGTAAATCTAAAATAGCTATCGAAATTGCCAAAAAAATTAAAGGTGAGGTTATAAATGCTGACAGCATGCAGGTATATAAAGAGTTTTCTGTTTTATCTTCGAGACCATCAAAATTAGATTTAAAAAAAGTTAAACACCATCTTTATGGTTTTCAACTTTCTAAAAATCATTTTTCAACAGGAGTTTGGTTAAAACTAGTTAAGAAACAAATTAATCAGTGTTTAAAGAATAAAAAAATTCCTATTCTTGTTGGAGGTACTGGCTTATATTTTGAGGCTATTACCAAAGGCATAAGCAAAATTTCTAACATCGATTCTAAAAAGAGGGAAATAATTAGAGAATTACAAAAAAAATTAGGACAAAAAAAATTTTATGAAAAACTTTTAAAATTAGATCCTTTAGTAAAAAATAAAATTGAACCATTTGACACCCAGAGATCTATCAGAGCATATGAAGTTAAAAAATTTACTAAAAAATCAATTTTTGAATGGTACAAATTAACAAAATCAGATTTTAAAAGATTTAAAATATTCAAAATATTTATTGACATACCGAGAGAAAAATCACTAAAAAATATTTCTAAACGAGTAGAACAAATGTTTAAAAATAATTGCATTAAAGAAGTGAAACATTTTTTAAGATTAAACATTGAACCTTCACTGTCAGCTAATAAAATAATTGGAGTCAAAGAGATTGGAGATCATTTATCCGGTGTTTTAAACCTACCAAAAGCTAAAGAACTTATAAATATTAAAACAAGACAGTACGCAAAAAGACAGGTTACATGGGCAAGAGGCCACATGTCGGATTGGAATAAGCAATATTCGAACAGTTTTAGCTCTCTTTCTAAAAAAATTTTAAAAGTTATAAGCTAAAACTTGACCACAGAAATTTCTCCGATAGATTAGATGAATGCCAAAATTATTATCCGGAGCAGCAATAGTTTTTAAAGCACTTGAGGATCAAAATGTTAATTACATTTTTGGATATCCTGGAGGTGCTGTGCTTCCTATCTATGATGAATTAAAAAACCACCAGACCATCAAACATATTTTAGCAAGACACGAGCAAGGAGCAGGTCATGCAGCCGAGGGTTATGCCAGATCATCAGGCAAACCAGGTGTTGTATTAGTTACTTCAGGACCAGGCGCAACTAATGTTGTTACAGCTCTAGCAGATGCATACATGGATTCAATCCCATTAGTTTGTATTAGCGGACAAGTTCCAACACATTTAATAGGTACAGATGCCTTTCAAGAATGTGACACCACAGGAATTACACGACCATGCACAAAATATAATTGGTTAGTAAAAGATATAAATGATTTAGCTAATGTTTTACACACAGCTTTCGAAGTTGCTACGTCTGGAAGGCCAGGCCCAGTGCTAGTTGACATACCTAAAGATATTCAGTTTAAAAAAGGAAGTTATAATTTTAAAAAAAATAAAATTGAAAAAAAATCAAATAAAATAGAAAAGAAAAAAGTTTCTGAAAAAGAATTAGATCAACTAATAACAATGATGAAAAATTCTTCCAAACCTATTTTTTATACTGGAGGAGGCGTAATTAATTCTGGTCCTAACGCTAGTGAGTTGTTAAGAGAGCTCGTATCTATAACTGGATTTCCAATTACCTCAACACTTCAAGGTTTAGGTGCGTATCCAGGAGACGATCATCAATTTTTAGGAATGCTAGGAATGCATGGAACTTACGAAGCTAATAATGCAATGCATGATTGTGATTTAATGATAAATATTGGCGCAAGGTTTGATGACAGAATTACAGGAAAAATTGATGAGTTTTCCCCAAAGTCTAAAAAGGTTCATATAGATATCGATCCCTCTTCTATAGGTAAGATTGTAAAAGTAGATTTAGCTTTAGTCAGCGATGTTGATATTTTTCTTTCAGCCTTAATTAAAAGATTTAAAGAAAAAAATAAAAATTTTATAGATATTAGCAAAGAAAATACCGCAAAGTGGTGGAAGCAAATCAATAAATGGAGAGAAAAAAAATCTTTAAACTACAGATCTAGTGATACTATTATTAAGCCACAGTATGCAGTTGAAAGACTTTATGAACTTACAAAAAATCAAGATACTTTTATAACAACTGAAGTAGGCCAGCACCAAATGTGGGCTGCACAGTATTACAAATTTAACAAACCTAATAGGTGGATGACTTCCGGCGGACTAGGAACTATGGGCTTTGGTTTGCCTGCAGCTATTGGAGTTCAAGTAGCTAATCCTGGAAAATTAGTAGTTGATATAGCTGGAGAAGCTTCCGTATTAATGACGATGCAAGAAATATCTACTGCCGTACAATACAAGCTACCTATTAAAATTTTTATATTAAATAATCAATATATGGGAATGGTTAGACAGTGGCAGGAGTTATTGCATGAAAAAAATTATTCTGAAAGTTATTCTGCAGCATTACCCGACTTCGTAAAATTAGCAGAAGCATATGGTTGTGTTGGCATAAGAGCCTCTAAACCAAGTGAATTGGATGAAAAAATTAAGGAAATGATTAAGATCGATAGACCAGTTATTTTTGATTGTCTGGTTGATAAAACAGAAAATTGCTATCCAATGATACCCTCGGGTAAAGCACACAATCAAATGATTTTAGGACCAGAAGATGAAAATAAAAAAATTTCAGAGGAAGGAAAAACTTTAGTTTAATGGCAAAATCAAAGTCAGCTTATAGCGAACCAACAAAACTTGGAAAACTAGATCATCATATTATTGTTGTTTGGGTTGATAATGAAGCCGGAGTTCTAGCAAGAGTAGTTGGATTATTTTCTGGTCGAGGTTACAACATTGACTCTTTGGCGGTAGCAGAAGTTGATAAATTAAAACATCTATCTAGGATTACCATTGTTTCAATTGGAACACCTGAAGTTATTGAACAGATAAAATTGCAATTAAAAAAACTTCTTTGTGTTCATCAAGTTGCCGACTTTAATAGAAGTGATCCAAAAATACTATTTAGAGAACTTGCTCTTCTTAAAATTGTCACATCGCCAAAAAACCAAGAAAGAGTTAAAAAAGCTTGTAAAAAATATAATTCAGTTATCTTAGATAAAACAAAAAAGTCTTTAGTTATTCAGGTAACTGCTTTAAGAATGGAAATTGATAAATTAACTAAAGATTTAAAGCCTTACGGATTAGTTAGTGTTTCAAGAACTGGAGCGGTCGCTATGACAAGAGGATCAGAAATTTTAAAATAAAATTAGGAGAAAAATATGAAAATGTATTATGAAAAAGACGCAGATGTAAATTTAATTAAAGAAAAAAAAGTTGCTATTTTTGGTTACGGTAGTCAAGGACACGCACATGCATTAAATCTAAAAGATAGCGGAGTAAAAGAAGTTGTTGTTGCCCTTAGAGAGGGTTCTGCCAGTATAAAAAAAGCTGAAAGCCAGGGTTTAAAAGTCATGCCTCTTTCTGATGCTGCGGCTTGGGCTGATGTAGTTATGATTTTAACACCTGATGAATTGCAAGCTCAAATTTATAAAAACCATGTTGAACAAAGAATGAGAGAAGGAACAAGCTTAGCTTTTGCTCACGGATTAAATATTCATTACAAACTTATTGAGTCAAGAAAAGATTTAGATGTATTTATGGTTGCACCAAAAGGACCTGGTCACTTAGTTAGAAGTGAATATCAAAAAGGTGGAGGAGTTCCATGCTTGATGGCAGTACATAAAGATAGTACTGGGAAAGCAAGAGATCTTGCTATGTCTTATGCTGCTTGTATTGGCGGTGGTAAATCTGGAATTATTGAAACTAATTTTAAGGATGAATGTGAAACAGATTTATTTGGTGAGCAAGCCGTTTTATGTGGTGGTCTTGTAGAACTTATTAAGAATGGTTTTGAAACTTTAACTGAAGCTGGTTACCCGCCTGAAATGGCATATTTTGAAGTTCTACATGAAGTAAAATTGATTGTTGATTTAATTTACGAAGGTGGAATAGCAAATATGAATTACTCCATTTCTAATACAGCTGAATACGGAGAATATGTTTCAGGTAAAAAAGTAGTAGATAGTAAATCTAAAGAAAAAATGAAAGAAATTCTAAAAGATATTCAATCTGGTAAATTTACTAAAGATTGGATGGAAGAATGTAAGGGTGGTCAAAAAAACTTTCTTAAGATGAGAGCCGATTTAGCCAAACATCCTATTGAAGAAGTAGGTAAAAAACTTAGAGATATGATGCCTTGGATTGGTAAAGATAAATTAGTTGATCAATCTAAGAACTAAAAAACCAATATAGACTGTAAATTTCAAAAAATATTTGGTAAACTCTCTTTTTGATTGTATTATATAGGGATCAAAATTTTAGAGATAACTTATAATTTTGATCTTTAGAAATTTATTATGAGCGACAAAAATAGAATTATTATCTTTGATACAACTATGCGAGATGGTGAGCAATCACCAGGAGCATCAATGAGTTTAGAAGAAAAAATTCAAATCTCTCGTGTATTTGATGAACTAGGAGTTGATATTATAGAAGCTGGTTTTCCTATTGCATCTCCTGGAGATTTTGAAGCAGTAACAGAGATTAGCAAAATATTAAAAAAATCAGTTCCATGTGGTTTAGCTAGAGCAACTAAAAAAGATATTGATGCCTGTAAAGATTCATTAGGGCACGCAAAGAGATTTAGAATACATACTTTTATTTCTACGAGTGCGCTTCACATGAAGCATAAATTAAATAAATCACCAGAAGAAGTTTTAGAGGCTATTAGAGAGAGCGTTACATATGCAAAAAAATTTACTGATGATGTTGAGTGGTCTTGTGAAGATGGAACAAGAACAGACATGGACTATATGTGTAAATCAGTTGAACTTGCTATTAAATCAGGAGCTACAACAATAAATATTCCAGACACGGTCGGTTATTCTGTTCCTTCAGAGTTTAAATCAATCATAGAAACTCTATTAAACAAAGTTCCAAATATTGATAAAGCAATCCTTTCAACTCACTGTCATAACGATCTTGGTTTAGCTGTCGCAAACTCTTTAGCAGGAGTTATGGCAGGTGCAAGACAAATTGAATGTACTATTAACGGCATAGGTGAGCGTGCAGGAAATGCTGCATTAGAAGAAGTTGTTATGGCAATGAAAACCAGAAATGATTTAATGCCGTACACTACAGGTATTAATACAAAATTAATTAGCAAGGCATCGAAGGTTGTGTCAAACGCAACTGGCTTTCCAGTTCAATTCAATAAAGCAATTGTTGGAAAAAATGCTTTTGCACATGAATCTGGTATTCACCAAGATGGAATGCTTAAGAACAGTAAAACTTATGAAATCATGACACCTGAAAGTGTTGGAGTTAAAAAAACTTCTTTAGTCATGGGTAAACATTCCGGTCGCCATGCTTTTAAAGACAAACTAAGTGACCTAGGGTATGTTGGGGTAACAGATGATATTATTCAATTAGCATTTGGGAAATTTAAAATATTAGCTGATAAAAAAAAACATATTTACGATGAAGATATTGCAGCACTAGTTGATGATAGTTTAATCAAAGAAGAGAACGTTATAAAATTAAAATCTTTAAAAGTAGTTGCTGGAACAGGTGAACCTCAAAAAGCAGAAATGACACTTGAAGTTATGGGTGAGATTAAATCTGCAAGTGAAATTGGAGATGGTCCTGTTGATGCTATATTTAAGTGTATACAAAAATTATATAAACACGAAGTTAAGCTACAATTATACCAAGTTCACGCAGTAACTGAAGGAACAGATGCTCAAGCAACTGTAAGTGTTAGAATTGAAGAAAATGGTAAAACAACTGTAGGTCAGGCAGCAAATACAGATACTTTAGTAGCATCTGCTGACGCTTACTTAAATGCACTAAATAAACTAATAATCAAACGTAAACGTAGAGCGCCAGACGAGAGTCTAAGCGTATCAGCATCATAAAGGAAAAAAAATGTTTAAATGGACAAAACTTAAAGATATCTGGTCACAAGACATGGCAATAGATTTAGGAACAGCTAACACACTTGTAGTAGCAAAAGGTAAAGGCGTAGTTCTTAACGAGCCATCAGTAGTTGCTATTATTAATGAAAATGGAAAAAAAACAGTTCTAGCTGTAGGTGATGAGGCAAAAACAATGTTAGGTAGAACACCTGGAAATATTCAAGCGATTAGACCTCTAAGAGACGGTGTTATTGCAGATTTTATAGTTACAGAAGAGATGATTAAACATTTTATTAAAAAAGTGCATATAAAAAATACTTTTGCAAATCCTAGAATTTTAATTTGTGTTCCAACAGGTTCTACGCCTGTTGAAAGAAAAGCTATTCAAGACTCTGCACTAGCAGCAGGAGCAAGAAGAGTTCAATTAATTGAAGAGCCTATTGCTGCAGCAATCGGAGCAGGACTACCTATTTCAGAAGCAACTGGTTCAATGATTGTTGACATCGGTGGTGGTACAACTGAAATAGCCGTTATGTCTTTAGGTGGAGTAGTTTTTTCTAAATCTCTGCGTGTTGCAGGAGATGCAATGGATGGAGCAATAATTAATTATATGAGAAAAAAATTTAATTTATTAATTGGTGAATCCACAGCAGAGAAAATAAAAAAAGAAATTGGAACAGCAATACCTACTTCAAATCACATTTTTTTAATGAAAGGTAGAGATATCAGAACTGGCACTCCAAAAGAAATATCATTAACAGAAGAAGATGCATGCGAAGCATTGACCCCAATATTAAGTCAAATGCTATCAGCTATTAAAGAAGCGCTAGAAAGTACCCCACCAGAATTATCTGCAGACTTAGTTGATATGGGCTTGGTGTTAACAGGTGGTGGAGCTTTATTAAAAAATATTGATAAGTTAATTTCTAAAGACACGGGTCTCCCAGTAACTATTGCAGACAATCCTCTTGAATGTGTTGCTCTAGGAACAGGTAAAGCCTTAGAAAATGAAGAGTTATTTTCTACAATGATGTCAGAATATTAATTTAATTTAATTTATTTTAATGTCAGATAGTCGAGATGATTTTATAATTGCTATACGTTATGCCCTTTTAAAAAAAGGAACAAAACAGAAATTTTCTTTATTTTTTTTAATTATTCTTTCTATTACTAT
>Ga0307986_10002718_pt1 | contig 12581 bp, 12 predicted proteins | sample EllFjometageno82_FD_203170 | JGI IMG/M metagenome (GOLD analysis project Ga0307986, IMG submission 203170) | Marine microbial communities from Ellis Fjord, Antarctic Ocean - #82 | ecosystem: Environmental > Aquatic > Marine > Unclassified | place: Southern Ocean | collected 2014-10-09
AAGAAGCTGTGCCTATAGGTAAAGGTGGTATGTTAGCAATTCTTGGTTCCGACACTTCAGAAATTAATAACCATATAACCCAAGTTAAAAATAAAGGTGTTTGTGAAATTGCAAATGATAATGCCCATGGACAAATTATTGTAAGCGGCAATATAGAAGCTATTGAAGAATTAAAAAAAATTTTAAAAAAAAATAAAAAAAAATGCATCCCTTTACCTGTCAGTGCACCATTTCATTGTTCTCTAATGAATCCTGCAGCAATTAAAATGAAAGAAAAAATAGATGCGGTGAACTTTAAAAAGCCTGACTTTGAAATAGTCAGTAACGTAACAGCTTCGACCGTAACCCGACCTGAAGATATCAAAAAACTTTTAGTGCAACAAATTTATTCAAAAGTAAGGTGGAGAGAAAGCGTAATTTTTATGGATAAAGAGAAAGTACAAGATTTTATAGAAATAGGGCCCGGTAAGGTTTTGACAGGTTTAGTAAAAAGAATATCACCTAACAGTAATTGCTTTAGTATTAATTCAATAAATGATATTAAAAAATTAAAGAATGAACCTGAAAGATAAAAAAATTTTAATCACTGGAGCGACAGGAGGCATAGGCTACAGTTTAGTAAAAAAATTTCACGAGCTAGGTTCAATTGTTTTAGCTACAGGAACTAATGAAGATAAATTAGATAAGTTAAAGAAGGAGTTTAAAAACATTAAGACAAAACCATTTAAACTTGATCAACACTCAGAAATAAGCAAATTTATAGATTCGTGTCATACAGAATTAGGTGAAATTGATGTTTTAATAAATAACGCTGGTATTACTTTAGATAATCTTTCAATAAGATTGTCCGACGAGAACTGGAAGAAAGTAATTGATATCAATTTAACTTCAACCTTTTTAATGTGCAAACAAGCAATAAAAAAAATGTTAAAAAAAAAACAGGGTAAAATTATAAATATTACTTCTATAGTTGCCCACACAGGTAATCTTGGCCAAGCAAATTATGCCGCCTCAAAAGCAGGTATTATTGGTTTTTCAAAAAGTTTAGCGATTGAATATGGAAAAAAAAAAATAAATGTTAATTGTATTTCTCCAGGGTTTATAAGAACCGAGATGACTGATAAAATTAATGAAGAATTTAAAAAAATACTTATCGCCAAAATTCCAAGCGGTGAGCTTGGAAAAAGTGAGGATATAGCCAACTGTGCAGCTTTTCTAGCATCAGAATTGTCTGATTACATCACAGGAGAAACAATTCATGTAAATGGAGGCATGTATATGGCTTGACAATTATTAATATTGATTTAATAAGCAATTTTATCATAAACCGAATATAGGAATTTAAATGTCAGATGTTAGCACAAAAGTAAAAAAAATAGTTGCAGACCACCTTGGTGTTGAAGAAGACAAAGTCACTAATGAAGCAAGTTTTATAGATGATTTAGGCGCAGATAGTTTAGATACTGTGGAACTAGTTATGGCTTTTGAAGAAGAGTTTGGCTCAGAAATTTCGGACAGCGAAGCAGAAAAAATTTTAACCGTTGGTGATGCGATTAAATTTATTGAAAGCAAAGCTACTAATTAAATTTTTTTAGCAAAGATTTTATATGACTCCCAGTAATGGCAGCATAATGCTAATCTTATCTTCCCCTTCAGGAGCAGGTAAAACAACGTTGACAAAAAAAATTCAACAAAAGTATCAAGACTTTAAAATTTCTGTTTCACACACAACAAGAAAGCCAAGATCAAACGAAATTGAGGGAGTAGATTATTTTTTTATAAACCATGAAAATTTCAATAAAAAAATTTTCAATGAAGAATTTTATGAATATGCAAAAATATTTGATAACTTTTATGGAACGTCTCGAGATTCGGTAAATGAATTATTAAAAAAAAATAACAATATTTTATTTGATATTGATTGGCAAGGAACACAGCAATTATCCAAATTTAAAGAACTCAAATTAATAAAAATATTTTTACTTCCACCTGATAAAAAATCGTTAGAAAATAGATTAATACAAAGAAATCAAGATACTATTGACATTATTTCTAAAAGATTAAAGGCTTACGACAATGATATTTTTCATTGGTCAGACTACGATCATGTAATTATCAACGATAATTTAGAACACTGCTTTTCACAAATAGAAAAAATTATTTTATCTGAAAAGAATAAGACCCTGTAGAATTATTTTCAAAGACTTTTGTAATTTTAAAGTATTCATTTTCAGATAATTGGTTTGGTCTTAAGCTCAAATCTATATTTATTTTTTTAGCTACTTCTAATGGTTTCTTAAACAATTGCTTAAATGCTTTATTTATCATTTTTCTTTTTCTTGAAAAAAAAACATGCGAAACATTTTCTAAATTTTCAATATTTTTAACTTTAAAATTTTTATTTATAATAGGCTCAAAGACAACAACGGTTGATTTAACTTTTGGGACAGGCCAAAAACTATTTGGCGATACATTAAAATTGCTAGTAACTTTCAACCGGGAAGCTCTTAACACAGAAAGTCTTCCATAATTGGAAGTGTTATATTTAGCTAATATTTTATCTGCAACTTCTTTTTGGAACATCAATATTAATTTTTTGTATTTAGGAAGCCATCTTTCAAATTTAATTAGCTTCACTAATATTTGTGAAGAGATATTATAAGGTAAATTTCCAACAATAATTGAATTTGTATTAATATATTTTTCTAAGTCAAATTTTAAAATATCTTCGTTGAAAATTTTGATACTATTATGACGCTTAAAATTTTTTTTTAAATTACCACTTAATGTTTGATCTTTTTCTATTAGAATTAATTTTTTTGGTTTTTGTTCAATAATTTTTTTTGTTAAATTACCAGTTCCAGGACCAATTTCTACGACATCGGCATTTTCTATTTCAGCTAATTTGATGATTTTATTCAAAATATTATTATCAATTAGAAAATTTTGTCCTAATGATTTTTTTGGTTTAATCATTAATCTTATTTAAAAAATTAATAGCACTTATTAAACTTTGCGGATTTGCTTTATTTAAGCAAATAATATCTTTTGCCGTGCCATGATCTGGCGATAATCTCAAGTACTTTAAACCTAATGTTAAATTAATAGCCTTGTAACCAAAAAGGGCTTTGAAAGGGGCTAAAACTTGATCGTGATACATGCCAACGATAACATCATAAGTGATTATATTTTTTTTGCTAAAGGCTGTATCTGCAGATAATGGTCCTTCAATATTTACTTTAAGTTTCTTTAATTTTATTATTGAAGGATTTATAATTTTATTTTCAACTGACTGAATATTATTTTCACTATTATGTGGGTTTAGACCTAAGATAGCTATTTTTGGCTTCCTTTTAAATAACTTTGAATAAAACTTATCAAGAGTAACTATTTTAGTTCTAATTAGATTAGAGGTAATTTTTTTTGTTACATTTTTAATTTCTATATGTGTCGTTAGAGGCACAACCGACAGTTCATTGCTGTGTATCATCATAACTTCTCTATTTTGGCAGTTATTTTTTTTTGAAAGATATTCCGTAACACCTAGATATTTTCTATTAAAAATTTTTTTATCAATCGGTGCATTTATGAAGCCTATAATTTTTTTATTAATTGCCAGATTATGAGCAATATTAAAGCATTTAAATATATAGGTTTTAACATCTGAGGGAACAAAACTAAAGGCAGATTTAGCTTTCAAAGGTACGTCAAGAATAAAAAGTTTATGTTTACGTTTAAAGTCTTCAATCTTATTAATTTTAACTAACGGAATCTTAATACCCAATTTAATAATTTGTTTTTTTAAAACGGAATAACTTCCAATAATAAATACATTTTTTTGTATTTCCTTTTTCCATGCTTTAGCGATAATTTCCGAATTTATACTATTTGGTTCACCTGCAATAATTGCAATTAAGTTTTTCATTTAAATTTTATAGCAACAGTATTTTCAAGATTTGAGAAGTGAGATCTAGAAAATAATCTTAATTTTTCTTCTTTTTTTTGATTTAAAATATTTTTTTTAATTTCTTTTAATTCCTCCTCAGTCTTGTTTTCTTTAACCTTTTCAATTTCCAAGTCAATCTGCACAACATTGACATTTGTTTGATTCCTATAAAGCTGGAAAATTAAAGTATTCCACAGTAGTTCTGTTTTATAATTTTTTACAAATATTTCATAATCAATTTTAGATTGATTAAATATTTCTTTTAAACCATTTGTATCTGTATTCAGATTCTTTGCAATATTTTCTATATAATCTTGTAAATCTTTATTTTTATAATTTGTAATTTTATATTTATTAATTTCAGTATTTTTGATTGATTTATTTATTAAACTTTTTAAAGCATATTGTTTATTATTATCAATATTTACCTGTGTAATTTTTTGTTTATTTAGCACTAGGTTGGTAACTATTTCATTTTGTATATCTATTGTTGTTATTAATGATTCACCAACTTTTACTACAATAGAACTTTTAATTAGTGAGTGTGAATTTGAAAAAAATAAACTATTCATCAAAAGAAAGAAAAATATAATTATGAAACTATTTTTTTTCATCTAGCAGTATTCAGACTATTAACTTCTGCAAATGGAATTATTGAAATTGTAAACATTAGACTATTTCCTGGCTCAATATCTCTGTCAGTGTAGAACTCTCTTCGATAACCTATGCCTGCTTTTAAACAATCGTTAATATAGCTATAACTCAAGTTATAGAACTCCGCAGAACTTGTTAAAATATTTCTTTTGGTATTAAAACTTAGTTCTGATGAGTTGTTGAGCTTAAAGTCTACACCTGTTTGAATATATTCTCGATTACCAATATGATTTAATTCTTGTAGATAGCTCAAGTTAAATTTTGCCTTCTCAAGCGTAAGGTCAGCACCTACTTCATTGTAGTTTAATTTATTGTATCCTTGATCTATAGAAAAATTATAATTTAAGTTTACTTTATTATTTACACTATATTTAGCTTCACCTACGACGTCAGAAAAACGTTGATCCAGTGAAGTACTTGATGGTATATCCATATTTTCTTTTGCGTTAATAACTTGCCCAATTGAGAATGAAAGCTCTTCATCACCAATTATATTATAATCATTCAATTTATTTTTTTTATATTCAAATCCTATGGATGTGCTTAGACCAGGTTCAACAACGTCAAATTCATTAACTTTATTTAAATTAAATACATTTCCATAATTAAGCCTTCCTCCTTCAATATTACGCATATGTCCTGGTGCGTATCTTAAAAGAAATTTTGGGGTTAAAGTATAAAATTTTTTGTTGATCAAGTCTTCTTTGAATAAAGCAAATTTGGCAAAATAACCTAAGGCAGAATTTAATTCAGAATTATTATTTTTATTTTTATATACACTTGTATTTTTAGCTTCATAATTTACATTTTTAACCAATCCTTCAAAATAATTTTCTATCCCAAGTGAATTTAGCCATTTATTTGATTTCCATTTAAAATTATTAATAAAAAAATTGGTTTGTTTATTGGTTTCGTAATTTCTTAATTTTAAATTAGTCTCAAGATCTAAAAAACCGTATTTTTGACTAGTAATAAGATTTTTTTCGATATCTAAAGGTAATAAATATTCATGTCTTTTTCGTCCTAGTTTATCTGTATCTTCATACACGCTAGGAACCAACGAAAAATTAAAATCCTTATTTTGATATTTAAAATCTACTTTATTTTCTAGTACAGTTTTTTCTTTATCTGCCAAAGAAGTTTTAACATCATATACTTTTAAATAAGTATCGTTAGAAACATGCTCTACTTGTATTTCAAGACTACTTTCTTTTTCCTCCTCATTAATTAAACTCATTTTAAAATTAGAAAAAAAATGAGCACGGCCACCGCTTGATTTTTTATTATCTTTTTTTTTGTATCCTTGAGTGTATCCAGCATCTACAATTAAGAATGAATTAACAAAATCTTGTCTATACTCGGTTAAAATAAGAGGATTTTGATTAAGAAAAAATTTTGGAGTTAACGTGATGTCTTTATCCTTTGCAATATTAAAAAAATATGGTGTGGAAATGCCGGCTCCTACAGAAGTATTATTTGTTAATCCAGGCGCTAAAAAACCAGAACTTCTTTTAACCGTAGGATCAGGGTGTGAAAATTTTGGAAAAAAAAAAATTGGAAAATCATAAACTTTCAAAACAACATTCTCATAGTAAATTGTTTTTTTTGCTAAATCGTGTTTAATTCTTTTTGATTGCAACACCCACGGTGGACATTTATCTTTTCCTTCATTTTTGCAATAAGTAAATATTCCTTTTTCAAATGTACTTGTTTTTTCATTTAACGATATAGTGTTAGCAAAAAATCTTGGATCGTTATCAATATTTGCTGAAATTCCAGGTTGATTTAGATAAGCTTTAACATCAGATCCTATAATTTGTTTTTTATTTTCATCAATATAAATTTCAGAAAAATTATAATTATTTTTATTTATATCTTTTATTTTAATATTTCCTTTTGAAAAAAAAATATTAGTTAAAGTAGAATAGTTAAACATTTCGACTAAAATATTGTTACCAACTTTATCTATGATGCTAGTTTTTTTTTTGGAATAGATTAAATTTTTTTTATTATCAAATATAACATCACTACTAGTAATTTCGTAACCACCAGATGTTATAATTTTTGTACTCCCTTTTAATTCAACTATTTCTTCAAGTTTATTATATTTAGCATATTGAGAAAAAAGTTTATTACCTTTTTCATCGCTTGCACTTACATCACCTTCAAAAATGCTGACTTTATCAATGTTATCATATTGCATTGTAGTAGAATTAATCTTCAGTTCTTGAGCTACTAAACTAAAATTAAAAAATAAAGAAAATAAAACTGAAAAGTATAAAAGACTATTTTTCATTTATTTGAATAACTCCAATTGAACAGAATAAACTAATTGCTATTACCGGCATCCAAACAGACAAAATTAAATTAATTTTTCCAGTTTCTCCTAAGGCAATAGAAAGGTCTTTGAAATAGTAAATTATTACACACACTAATATAGATACTATTATATAATAGAAACTTTGTTTGTGTTTTAAAGAACCAATTGTAAATATTGCAGCTAAAACCACCATTAAAAATAAAAGAACTGGAAGTGAAGCAAATTTATTAATTTTTTTATTTAAAAATTTTTTTGTATAACCTTTTTTATTTAATTGAGAATAGTTTACTACCAAATCAAAAAAAGATATTGTATTTAAATTTTTATATAAGGAACCTATCTTCTCTGCTATTCTTTCACTTTTAAGTTCGTATTTTTCTAAAAAAAAAGAATTATTTTTTTCAAAATCAAAAACATGAACCTTTTTTAGTTGCCAAGGGTTATTTATAATTAGAGCAGATTCAGCATAAATTCTTTTAGTTATTTCATTGTTGTTGTTAAATAGATAAATTGAAACATCATTTAGGGTTTCGTAATTAAATTTATCAGCACTTATGATTTTGTAACCAGTTTCATCATTTTCCTTTATCCACAAACCATTTTTATTAACTGAAATTAGATGATCTATATCTCTTGCATACCCAGCTTTTTCTGTTTCGTAATACTTAACAAGAGAAGAAGTAATTGGATTTATAGCAAACAAGACAAAAAAGCCTAATAAAAAAGAAAAAGAAGACAAAATTAAAATTATTCGCATATTAGAATAACCAAAAACTTTTATCTGCAATAGATCTCTTGAAGATCGTAGATGTAAAAAATAAAACATAGAAGATAAAAAAATTATGAACGGAAGTAATTCTAAGATTAAAGTTGGAACATAAGATAGAGATAAAAGTATAGGTAGCGTTATAGGTAAGTTTAAGTTTTTAAAAAATTCAATTTCCTCAAATAGATGCAGTAAAATGCCTAAAGAAAGAAAAATTAAAATAGTATTTAAAAAAATTTTAAAAAACTTCAAAAGTAAATATTTATTAATGACACTGTCCATTATATAGTTTTTTCAGTAGCCATTGTTTTGATTAAATAAATATAAATAATAAAAGATATGATTACAGGTAAAATAAAATAAGAAATAAATATTAGAGAAGATAAACCCGTATATTTTAAAAGAATTTCGGCAAACACTAGTACTATAAAAGATATGCCAAAAAGCATATATTTTTTTAAAAAATTAAATTTTCTCTCTTTTTTGTGAATTAGCAAGAAAGAAGCTATTATAGAGATTAATGGAATATATAAAGGTGAGCCCAAACGTCTAGAGAGATGTTGTATTGTTTCAATTTTATAATCCTGTGAACAGTTAGTTAGATTTAAATTATTATTTTTATTTGAAAAACATTTTAACAACGTACTACTCCTAGTTTCTTGTATTTTTGGTTGTGTAATTGTTCTAGTTGAGAGATCAGCTAAGCTTAATTCCGTTTTTTTAAACTCAAAATTTTTAAATTTATTTTTTTTAGTTAAGGTTTGTATTATACCATCAAATAATATTAATTTATTATTATCAACATAACCTCTTTTTGCAATTACAGTTGAGCTTTTTGATGCACCTACCTCATTTACAACGCTGCTTAAATTTCCTTTTTTGTCATTAATAAAAATATTTTCTAATTCCTTACCACTATTTTTTTTACCAATAAAAAAAGTTAAACCCTTAAACGTGTCACTGAAATCATTTGTTTTCAAAACTGATTCTATCTGCAGTTGCGCACCGTCCCTTAGAAGAGATCTCGACTTATTTAATAAAAAAGGATTGATAAATAGTGACAATACAAGCTGCAAAAAAGTTATAAAAAATGCAATTAGTAAAATAATATTTGCAATTTTGTTTTTAGATATTCCAGAAGTCCACAATATTAGAAATTCTTGCTTTCTTTCAAATTTTAAAATGGAAATAGTTAAAGATAAAAGAAACGCCAATGGAACAAAACGAGTCACAATAGTTGTGATATTTAGTATTGAGTACTTAAAATAAATAATTGAAGAATAAGCATCCTCAACCATTAAATCTAAAAAATTAACTGCCCTAACCACCCAAGCAATTGCTGTAAATGTTAATAATATAGTTATAAAATTTTTAAGAATTTCACTAGACAGATATTTATAGATTTTGTTTTTAAGCATTAAAATTTGAGGTATATAACTAATGCAACTTCAGTTAAAACTCAACCTATGATAGTGAGCAATAATAAACTTTTCATTGAAATCTTATATTTTTAGACATATATAGCACTCGACTCTTTTAGAGAGTATTTAAAAAATTATGAGTATAAAAATTAACCATTCAAACAAAGTAAGCAGTAAATCTTCAGCTAATCTTGTCTTATTTTCTGATGATAAATTTAATATTAATGGCTTAAAAAAATATCTCTCCAATTCAGAATTTTCATACATAAATGACTTATTGAAAACTAATAATTTAAAAAAAAATTTATTTGTTTTTGAGGTTAACTCTAAAAAAAAAATAGTTTTAATTTCTATCAAAAAAGATTTGAAGACCTTTGATATAGAAAATTTAGGTTCAGAATTTTATGGGCGAATAAACCATGGAAAGAATAGTGAGTACTTTATAAACTCCGAGAGCATAGTTAGTAAATACGAAAACTTCATGGGTCATTTTCTTCATGGACTAAAGTTAAAATCTTATGAATTCAATAAATATAAAACAAAAAAAGAAACAAGACTTATTTCTATAAATGTATTAGGAAATAAAAATAAACCTTCAATTTTAAATCAATTAAAATTTAAAGCTTTAGAAGAAGGAATTTTCTATGCAAGAGATTTAGTTTCTGAGCCAGGAAATATTCTACATCCAGACGAATATGCAAAAAGATTAAACTCTCTTAGGAAAAATGGTTTAAAAGTAAACATATATGATAAAAAAAAATTAAAAAAATTAGGCATGAATGCTTTACTTGGAGTAGGGCAGGGAAGTATCCGGGGATCATATCTTGTGACAATGGAATGGAACGGAGCTAAAAATAATTCTAAGCCTTTAGCATTTGTTGGAAAAGGTGTTACTTTTGATACCGGTGGTTATTCATTAAAACCAGCAAGATTTATGGAAGACATGACCTATGATATGGCAGGCTCCGCTGCAGTAGTTGGTCTAATGATGAACTTAGCAATAAGAAAAGCAAAAGTTAATGCTGTCGGCGTTGTAGGGCTTGTAGAAAACATGGTAAGTGGAGAAGCTCAAAGACCTGGAGATATTGTTAAATCCTATAGTGGCAAAACTATAGAAGTATTGAATACAGATGCAGAGGGTCGATTAGTTTTAGCTGACGCTTTAACCTTTACTGAAAAAAAATTTAAACCAAAACTTATGATTGATTTAGCGACCTTAACAGGTGCGATCATAGTGTCGCTGGGATCGGAATATGCAGGACTTTTTTCGAACGATGATAAGTTGTCTAAACAAATCTTAAATGCAGGTGAAGAGGTTGAGGAGAAACTATGGAGAATGCCTCTACATAAAAATTATGATAAACTTATGAATTCTAAAAATGCCGATATGCAAAATATAAATTATGTTGGTGGAGCAGGATCAACAACAGCAGCTCAATTTTTACAAAGGTTTATTTTGAACAAAACTCCATGGGCTCATTTAGATATTGCTGGTATGGCTTTTTCAAAATATGGAGGTGCCTTAAATTCAGGAGGCGCAACAGGATTCGGAGTAAGATTATTGAATAAACTAATAGAAGAAAATTATGAGTAAAATAGAACAAACTTTATCAATCATTAAACCAGACGCTGTGGAAAGAAACCTTACAGAAGATATAAAAAAAATTTTTACTGAAAATAATTTAAAAATTGCAAATAGCAAAAAAATACACATCTCTAAAGAGGAGGCGTGTGAATTCTATAAAGTGCATCAAGCAAGGCCTTTTTATGATGATTTGTGCACATATCTATCATCTGGAGCTATAATTGTTATGATTTTAGAAGGGGAAAATGCAGTGTCTCTTAATAGAAAACTAATGGGAGCGACAAACCCTAAAGATGCAGAACCAAACACTATTAGAAATTTATACGGGATTTCAATAGATAAAAATTCTGCTCACGGATCAGATTCTATTGAAAATGCAAAAACAGAAATTGATTTTTTCTTTAAAGATTAATTTTGTCTAAAAATATTAATAATTGACTCAGAATAAGCCCTATACTCTTTTGCTTGAACCTTAGCCTTCAAGGTGTTTTCATTGTCATTGATATCAATATTAACTTTTTTTTTTAGAATAATTTTACCAGAATCTAATTTATTATTAGCATAATGAACAGTACAGCCTGTTAATTTCTCTTTATTTTTAATAACCCTCTTAAAAGTATTTAATCCCTTATATTTCGGTAAAAGAGACGGATGAATATTTATTATTTTTTTATTAAATTTACTAATAAATTTTTTATTTAAAATTTTCATATATCCCGCAAGACAAATTAAAGATATGTCTTTTTTATTAAGTTCGATTAAAAAAAACTCTAAATTTATTGTTTTATTCAAATCTAAAATAAGGAAAGGGATTTTATATAATTTTGCAAATCTTAAACCTTTAGCTTTTTTGGTATTACTAATAATAAAATTAATATTTATTGGAAAGTTATATTCCCTCGAACTTTTTATTAATTCTTTTAAATTAGTTCCAGAACCAGAAATAAAAATACATGCCTTTTTTTTTACCATCTAATTTTATTATATACGTTTATTTTATTTTTATTTTTTGAAATAAAGCCAATTTCATATGGAGCATATTCATTAGTAAATTTTTTTTTTATTTTATTTATATTGCTTCTTTTTACAATTAGACAAAATCCAACTCCACAATTAAAAGTCTTAAGCATTTCACGATCATCAATACTATTAGATTTTATCCACTTAAAAATATTTTTTACTTTAATTTTTCCAAGATCTAAATTTAAGCTTAAATGCTCAGGTATTGATCTAGTTAAGTTGTCAACCAAACCACCACCGGTTATATGCGCCGCACTATGAATTAGATTTTTTTTTGTTAAACTTAAAACTTCTTTAGTATAAATCTTAGTAGGAGTTAGAAGTTCATTTTTTATTTTTTTAGTAATTTTTTTTTTTTTTAAAATTGACCTCACCAAAGAATATCCGTTAGAATGCACTCCACTAGATGGAATAGCCAATACAACATCTCCATTAAGAACATTTTTTTTGTGTAGTAGTTTTTTTTTAGAAACGATACCTACAGAAAAGCCCGCTAAATCAAATTTATTATTATCATAAATTCCTGGCATTTCTGCCGTTTCACCACCAACAAGATTACAATCAGATAATTCACAACCTTTAATTATTCCATTTAAAATTTGCTTTAACTTATTAAATTTAATTTTTCCTACTGCAATGTAATCTAGAAAAAATAAAGGTTTAGCACCCTGAACTATTAGGTCGTTCACACACATTGCAACAAGATCTATTCCTATAGTGTCAAATTTATTAAATTTATTAGCCAAAGCAATTTTTGTACCCACTCCATCTGTACATGAAACGATTAAAGGGTCTTTAATTTTTATTTTACTAATATCAAAAATTGAGCCAAACGCGCCAATATTATCTTTAATTAAGTATTTATTCTT
>Ga0307986_10002719_pt1 | contig 12579 bp, 15 predicted proteins | sample EllFjometageno82_FD_203170 | JGI IMG/M metagenome (GOLD analysis project Ga0307986, IMG submission 203170) | Marine microbial communities from Ellis Fjord, Antarctic Ocean - #82 | ecosystem: Environmental > Aquatic > Marine > Unclassified | place: Southern Ocean | collected 2014-10-09
AGGGTACTGCTCTACTACTGAGCTACAAGGCCTAAAATCTAAAAGTTATTCTTCCTTTAGTTAGATCGTAAGGTGTCATTTCCACCTGAACGTTATCGCCTGTTAAAACTCTTATTCTATTCTTTCTTAATTTTCCAGCTGTATGAGCTAAAATTTCGTGGTTGTTTTCAAGTTTAACACGGAACATTGCGTTAGGTAAAATTTCTGTTACCTTACCTTTAAACTCTAAAGTTTCTTGTTTAGCCAATTAGTTTTTTCCTTTTTTTAATCTTATTTTAATTGAATTTGCGTGTCCTTCAAGATTTTCGTATTTAGCTAGATTTATAACTGATGTTCCTAATCTTTCAATACCTGATTTGCTCATCTTTATTACAGAATATCTTTTTAAAAAATCATAAACCGATAGACCAGATGAAAATCTTGCAGAACCTGATGTTGGGAGAACGTGATTTGGACCTGCTAAATAATCACCCATGGCTTCTGGTGAGTATTGCCCCACAAATATTGACCCAGCATTATTAGTATTTTTTAGAATTTGATTAGGATTCTTAGTAAAAATTTCTAAATGCTCAGGTGCAATTAAATTAATAATATCTGTTATTAATTTTTTTTTTTTTATTAGTATTGATAAACCATAATTTTTTAAACTTTTAGATGCTATTTTTTTTTTAGGTAATACTTTTAGTTGCTCTATTAAAAAATAATTTATTCTATTAATCATTTTAATATCATCACATATAAGTATGGATTGAGAATTTTCATCATGTTCTGCTTGAGCTATCAAGTCAGTTGCTATCCAGTCAGGTTTTGACCATTTATCAGCAACTATTGTTACTTCGGAAGGTCCGGCTATCATATCAATTCCTACATCTCCAAAGACTTGTTTTTTAGCAGCCGCTACATAGGTATTTCCTGGGCCAACAATTTTATCAACTTTATTTACAATCTTAGTTCCGTATGCCATTGCAGCTATAGCTTGGGCACCACCTATTTTATAAATTTCTTTTACATTACATTTTTTTGCAGCATATATAACTGCTGGGTTATAATTTGAACCCATTGATGGTGTTGCCATGTATATATTTTTTACACCTGCAACTATCGCAGGAATACAGTTCATTAAAACTGAACTAGGATAACTAGCTAATCCGCCTGGTACGTAAACACCCACTCTTTGTATTGCACTTGATTTGTAAGAAAATGAATTTTTAAATCTATCTGTGAAATTGAAAGACGATAGTTTTTGTTTTTTATGAAAATTTAAAATTCTACTATAGGCTAAGTCAATAGAAGTTTTTGTTTTTTTATCTAATTTTTTAATTATACTATTTGTTTCTTCTCTCGTAAATTTAATATTTTTTAATGAAATTTTTTTAAACTTAGAAAATTTTTTTTCATATTTAATTAATGCTAAATCTTTATTTTTTTTTACATCTTCTATTATAGATTTAATTTTTAAATCAATATCAGGATTTTTAGATTTTCTTTTATCTAAGATAATAGTCAATTTTGACAAAAAATTTTTCTGATTTGATTTTATTAATCTTAGCATTATAAAAAATTGTGTTTTGGTTCTGTCTTGCTTTCCCATGGAAAACCTTGATCGTCTAAAGTCACGTCAATTACTTCTGTGCTTATTTTAATTATCGCATTTCCAGAAAAAATTAATTTAATTTCATAACTTTTATCAGGCAATAAACTACTTTCAATAGTTAAAAAATCAAAAAATTGTTTGTCATCTTTTAAACTGATGTTTTTGGAGAGAACTTTAATAACATTATCAAATTTAAGTACTGTTCTTATTCTTTTGTTTTTTCTAAAAACTCCTTTTTCTACATCCTCCCACATAAACCTGTTTAGTTGAATTATAAAAATTCTATTTTTTTTTAAATTAACAATATCTTTTGGTAACACGATTGAATCTTGTAAGTGTGCTGATAAAACTTTCAGATCCTTGTCTGATGTAGCTAATAATTTTAAATTTGTTGCTTTCATTTACATTCTATTAATGTTGGCTTTACATTTTTTTAATTTTTTTTCTAAGTTTTCGTACCCACGATCTAAATGATACACTCTATTAATTGTAGTTCTATTTTCGGCAACTAATGCAGCCAATACTAAACTTACTGAGGCTCTAAGATCGGTTGCCATAACTTCTGCTCCAGATAAATTAGTTGGACCGGTAATAGTTGCTATATTATTTTTGGTATTTATTTTAGCTCCCATCCTCTTTAGTTCTGGTACATGCATAAACCTATTTTCAAAAATACTTTCTTTTACTTTCGAGACTCCTGTTGCCTTAGACATTAAAACCATAATTTGAGCTTGTAAATCTGTTGGAAAACCCGGGTATGCTTTAGTTTCAATATTAATACTTTTTATTTTTTTCGACTCAAAGACTATAATTTTATTTTTTTCTATTTTCATTTTAACTCCCATTTTTTTTAATATTTTAATTTCAGTATGTATAACTGATGGATTTATCTTATTTAAAATGATTTTTTTTCCTACTAAAGCGCCAGCAATTAAATAGGTTCCTAATTCGATTCTATCAAAAATTATTTCATGACTTGCCTTCTTAAACTCTTTAGTGCCAACAATTAATATTTTTCTTTTTCCAATAAAATTGATATTACAACCGATTTTTTTTAAAAAAAAAATCATGTCATTGATCTCTGGTTCGATAGCACAATTAGATATAATTGTTTTTCCTTTTGCACTTACAGCTGCAAGAATAGCATTTTCTGTTGCTCCAACTGAAATCGATGGAAATTTTATAATGTTTCCCTGTAATCCATTTTTAGCAGACGCATATATATATCCGTTTATAATTTTAATTTTAGCTCCAAGTTTTTCTAAAGCAAATAAATGTAAATTAACTGGTCTAGTTCCAATTGCACAGCCTCCCGGTAGTGATACTTTAGCTTTTTTGTATTTAGCTAATAATGGTCCTAAAACTAAAACTCCTGCACGCATAGTTTTAAGTAAATTATATGGCGCTAACGTTTTTAAATTTTTATTATTTGAAATATTTAACGTATTATTTTTTTTTGAAATTTTTACGCTTAAGCCAATAAATTTTAATAAATTTATCATTGTATAAACATCTTGAACTAGAGGTATATTTTTTAAAGTCACTAATTTATCACTGAGTATTGTGGCTGCTAAAATTGGTAGTGTAGCATTTTTCGACCCAGAAATATTTATGTTACCAGATAATATTTTTTTACCTTTGATGATAAGTTTTTGCATCAATAATGATTGAGTTTAAACTTTTGGAAGAGTGACGCCTCTTTGTTTCATGTACTTACCTTTTCGATTTGCATAAGTTATTTCAGGTTTTTCATTCCCTTTGATAAATACAAATTGTGCGACTCCTTCATTGGCATATATTTTGGCTGGTAATGGAGTTGTGTTTGAAAATTCCAATGTTACGTGACCTTCCCAGCCTGGTTCAAGAGGTGTAACATTTACTATAATTCCACATCTTGCGTAAGTCGATTTACCAAGACAAATAACGAGGACATCTTCCGGTATCTTAAAATATTCCATTGTTCTTGCTAAAGCAAAAGAGTTTGGCGGAATAATGCACTCTTTACCAATTTTCGTAACGAAACTCTCTTTCTTAAACACTTTAGGATCAACAATACCTGAGTTTACATTTGTAAAAATTTTAAATTCGTTTGAAACTCTAGCATCATAGCCGTACGAAGATAAACCAAAAGATATTTTTCCTTTTCTAACTTGTTTTGAAACAAAAGGTTTAATCATACCTGTTTCTTTAGTTTTTTTTTTAATCCATCTGTCTGAAAGAACACTCATTTTTTTTTAATTTTTTCTTTAAATTTTTTTCTTTTTTTTAAATTAAGTCTTAGAGCAATTTCACGTTTAATAAGTTGAGTATTTTTTTGAACTCGAACTTTACTCATTATTACTATTCTTTATCAGGATTTGTTAGATCTTCAAGAGTAATGGGTTTGTCTAAATCATGCATTTTTTTTTCTTTTTCATTTTCAGAATCCGTACCTCTTTTAGCTCTTTTCTCTTCAATACGAGCTTTTCTTTTGGCCTCTTTTTTCATGGCTTTTTCGTTTCTTGTAGATTTGTAGTCGTAGTGAATACCCATTTAAGATCCTGAAGTTTTTTTAATTTTACTTTGTTGAGTGAAATTATGCAAGTCTCTATTAAAATAGTAATTCTAATTTTACGAGAAGTCGGTTGAGGTGATCAAATATCATATTTATATCAAGAAAGTTAGTTTCTAATCAAACTAATGCATTCAAGTTCTATTTTAAATAGAGCAACCTTCATTGTTGCAATTTTGATTGGAGTTTGTCTCATTAAAATAATCAATTGTTTTTATGGCACTGGCCATCAATGACTTATAGATATTTAAATATCCGTTTAAGCTATTAGAAAGCTCTATAGCTTCATTCTTCATTTTTAATCTAGAAAAATTCAACAACATAGCTGAGTTACCATTAGGTATATTACCGTCACTTATATCTATCGGTGCATGAAAAAGGTCGTTAGTAGCTACTATATTTTTTTGAAATATTAATTTTTCTTTTATGTAAAAAAGATCAATTGTTTCTTTGCATAATTCTTTTGCTTTAAATAAATAGTTAGGTTTTAAAGTCTGGTCATATAAATCTAATAACATAGTTACACTATAAGCATAGTCTTCTAAAAAAACTTCTGGTTTTAATAACGTGTGTTGTAACTTTTTCTTATTGTAAAAAAATTTTTCTATATTTTCATAATATGTTTCGGCAATTTTAAGAAAATTATTGTTTGGTAGTATTTGTTCCGCTTGCACTAAAGCACTAACCCAAAGACAGTTTAAATCTAATTGAATTTTGGTATCAAAAAATGGTTTTATTTTTGTTTCTCTTAATTTTTTTAAATTATGAATAACTATTTCTGGTGGCATTTTTATTTCTTTTAAAATTATTTTATTTTCCCAGTTACCTTCTGGTGTTATTTCAAAGTATTGATCTATATCTTTAATTTTTTTCAACTCTTCATATGTGAAAACGTAATACTTTCCCTCTTCTCCATCACTGTCAGCATCGTAAGCAGAGCCTAATAATTTATTTTCTTTATTAATAAAATTTTTATTAATGAATTCTATTGTCTGAATAATTTTTCTTTCAAAGTATTCATTTTTTCTTATTTTAAGATATTTTGATAGGAGTTGAACAAATTGAGCATTGTCATACAGCATTTTCTCAAAATGAGGAATTAACCAATTTTCATCGATGGTATATCTAGAAATTCCTCCTTCAACATGATCATATATTCCCTGAGAGCAAAGTTGTTTTAATATTAATTCTACAGGTTTTAAGTATTCTAATTTTTTTGTTTTGTTAAAAAAAAATAATAATACATCGTATATATTAAATATTGGAAATTTTGGTGCTCCCTTATATCCTCCTTTTTCTTCGTCTATGTCTAGCATGATATTTTGTAAAATTGACTCAAGGTCCTGATCTAATACTGAAGATTTTTTTAGTTTTAAACTGTTAGTTATAATATTTGACTGTTTTATAATCTCTTCTTTGTGATCAATATAAGTTTTTCCAACTTTTAAGAGTACTTCCTTGAATGAAGGTAGTCCATGTGAATTTATTTTAGGAAAATAAGTTCCTGCCATAAATGGTATAGCATTTTCATCTAGAAACATTGTTAGAGGCCAGCCACCACTGGCTCGGTTGAAAAGTTGATACGAGCTTTGAAAAACATAATCTATATCAGGTCTTTCTTCGCGGTCGACTTTAATATTTACAAAATATTTATTCATAAGACTTGCAGTTTCTTCATTTTCAAAACTTTCGTGTGCCATTACATGGCACCAGTGGCAACTTGAATAACCAATACTTAATAAGATTGGTTTTTTATTTGCTTTAGCAAAACTAAGTGTGTCACTATTCCATGTTTGCCAATATACAGGATTATCTTTGTGCTGTTGTAGATACGGGCTCGGTTCTAAATATAGGTTATTTTTTAATTTCATATTAATAATTTATTTTCTACTTTTATTATTAAAAAAAAAATTATTAATAATAGCTGCTATTACCATCACTACAATAAAAAGTAGAATCGGGAAATATATTTCAGGTTTTTTCATTAAATCGGTAAAATTTATTGAACTATTTTTACTTATAAAATCTCCAAAACCAGCACCTATTGAAGTTATTATAAACACGCCTGGTACAATCCCTAGTAAAGTTGAAAAAAAATAATTTTTTATTTTCATATCGAAAATTACAGGTAGGATATTTTGAATTCCAAATGGCATTCCACCTCCTGTAAATCTAAATAACATAAAATATAAAAAATTGTTTTTATTAAATAAATTGATAAACTTTTCTATTTTTGAAGAAAATTTATTTTTAATAAAATCTTTAAAAAATAAATTTGCTAAGCAATAAAGTAAGGTTGCTCCTATTGAGAATGATATGACTGAAATTAAAGTTCCTATCCATTTACCGAATGCAAAACCTGCAAATAAAGCTAAAGGCGATCCAAATCCAAGTAAAAGAATCCAGATAATGCTAAAAATCGAAAAAAGAGTTAAAAGTAAAAACGTATTTTCTAATTTAAAATTATTTAGTAATTGCTGGTTGTTTTTAAAGAAATTAACATCAGTCAAATCTTTTAAGTCAAAATTAGAAAAAATAATGAACATTAAAGTTGAAAAACAAATAAGATATATAGCTCCTAGAAGCAATTTTAACTTTAAATTCATTTGTTTGTTTTAGCTGTACTTATCTAATATAATTAACTATATAACGAATGATATTTTATGAAAAGAACTTATCAGCCCAGCAACTTAGTAAGGAAAAGAAGACATGGATTTAGGTCCAGAATGGCTACTAAAGCTGGCAGACAGTTAATTGCAAGACGAAGAGCCAAGGGGCGTAAAACTATCTCAACTTAATTTTAATGATTAAGCTTGAAAGCCTAAAAAAAAACAACCACTTCAAATTAGCTTTAAAAGACAAAAAAGCACATTCGGACTTTTTTTCTATTTTTGCCGCTAAGAACTTTATTTCTTTAAAAAATAAAAATTTACTTCATATTAGTTTTGTAATGAAAAAGAAAATCGGTAATGCTGTAAAAAGAAACAAAATAAGACGTAGGTTAAAAGCTATAGTATGTAAGCTTTTAAAAATAAAAGGTGCAATTAATACTAATTATACTTATATAGTTTTTGGAAAATCAATAGCCTATGAAACAGATCATAAAATTCTATTTTCAGCAATGCAGAAAAGCTTTAAAAAGTTTTGATACCATGCTCTCAATTATTTTAATTTTTATAATTTTGCTGCTAATAAAGTTTTATAATTTTTTTATTTCTCCTCTGCTCGGTGTCAGATGTAGATTTTTACCTACTTGTTCTGAATACTGTAGTGTATCACTCAGAGAACACGGTTTAAAAAAAGGCGGTGTGCTTAGTTTAAAAAGAATTATGCGATGTCACCCTATAAAAATTTTAGGTGGAGCAGATGGTATAGATTTAGTTCCAGTAAAAAATTACAAAAAAAAGGAATTAGACTAGATGGAAAATAAAAATGTATTCATAGCTATAGCGTTATCTATGTCTGTGCTCCTTTTCTGGTCAGCTTTTGTTGATACTCCACAACCTATTGATAAACAAAATCAGAAAGTTTCAAGTAGTCAACTCAAAAAAAATGTAGTTGATAATGGTATTGTTCCAAATATTGACGGTACAATTATTAAGAAGAATATTTCAAGAGAAGTTTCTCTAAAAAAAACAAATAGAATTTTATTAGAAAATAAAAAAATAAAAGGTTCAATCTCTCTTGAAGGAGCAACAATAGATGATTTATCTTTTAAGAACTATAAAGTAGATATTAAATCAAATGATATTGTACAGTTTTTAAATCCTAAGGAAACAAAGAATGGATATTTTGTTGAATCAGGCTGGGCTAGTATAGGAAATAAAATTAAAGTCCCAACAAGCAAAAGTATTTGGAGTGTTGTAGGTAATAAAATTTTAACCGTGAAGAGTCCTGTAACTCTAGAATGGAATAATGGATCAAACCTTATATTTAGAAAAAAAATAGAAATAGATGACAACTATCTTTTTAAGATAAATCAAGAAGTGAAAAATAACTCTTTGGAACAAATAAAGTTGTATCCTTATGCCCAATTAACAAGAAAAAATATACCTGAAGACTTGAAAGGTTTTTATATTCTACACGAAGGTTTTATCGCTGTTTTGGATGAGGAGCTTAAAGAGGATGATTATGACGACATAGAAGACAAAAAAATAGTACGAGAAGCAGATAAAGGATGGATAGGTATTACCGATAAGTATTGGATGACCGCTTTAATTCCTGAAGCAGGTGAAAAATTTAAGTCAACTTTTTTATATCAAAATGCCTATAAAGCTAATTTTTTATTAAATAATCCAAAAGTTATCGCACCTTCTACAACAGCAATTAATGAAGTTAAGGTTTTTGTAGCAGCTAAAGAAGTTCAAACTATTGATGCGTATGCGGAAGAAGAAAATATAGAAAAATTAGATTTGATTATTGACTGGGGTTGGTTTTATTTTTTTACAAAACCTCTTTTTTTTGCAGTTGACTATTTATTTAAGTTAACAGGTAACTTCGGAATTGCTATTGTTCTTATTACATTGATGATTAGGTTAGTTTTCTTTCCTCTTGCAAGTTACTCTTTTAAATCAATGGCAAAAATGAAAGCTTTGCAGCCGGAGATGGCTAGGCTTAAAGATCTTTATAAGGATGACAAAGTTAAGCTTCAACAGGCTATAATGGCACTTTATAAGAAAGAACAAATTAACCCTGCTTCTGGTTGCTTGCCAGTTTTAATACAAATTCCATTTTTCTTTGCAATTTATAAAATGCTTTTTATTTCTCTAGAAATGAGGCACCAGCCTTTCTTTGGTTGGATAAAAGATTTATCTGCATCAGACCCTACTACAATATTTAATCTTTTTGGTTTGTTGCCATTTACACCACCTAGTTTTTTAATAATAGGTATTTGGCCAATTTTAATGGGCTTAACAATGTTTATTCAACAAAAATTAAATCCTGCTCCAACTGATCCTATTCAGGCTAAGATATTTATGTTCTTTCCAATATTTTTGACGGTGATATTAGCGTCTTTCCCATCTGGATTAGTTGTGTATTGGACTGTAAACAACATTTTAACTATTGCCCAACAATGGTTTATAATGAAAAGAACAACAGTTAAAACAAATTAAATGGGTTTGTTAGAAGTAAACCTGGAAAATTTAAAAAAATTTTGGCCAAAAAATGCGCCTAATATTTCACAAATTCCTAAATACGTAAGTAAATACAAGAAAGAAAAGATAGTAATTAAATGTGGGGGGAAGGTTTTAATAGATCCTGATTTATTCAATAAGTTTATAGAAGATGTGGCAGTACTTTATAAATTAGGAATAACTGTAATTATTGTTCATGGAGGTGGTCCTAGAATAAAAACAGAACTAGCAAAATTAAATATTGAGAGTGAATTTATAAACGGTTTACGAGTTACTAACAAACAAACTATGGGAGTAGTTGAAAAAGCCCTAGTAGATTTTAACTTTGAAATTATTGAAAAACTAAAAAAAAAAGAATGTAAAGCTGCTGGATTGAATGTCAGCCAAAATAATATTTTTATAGTAGAACAAGAAAACAAAAACCTTGGCTTTGTAGGAAGACCTAATCAAGTATTAAATGAGAAAATTCAAACGATTATAGATCAAAAAAAAATACCTGTAATTTCCCCGATGGGTAAAGATATAAAGGGAGAAAAATATAATATTAACGCAGACACAGCTGCAGCTTCTATAGCAAAAAGTTTAAAATCTAGAAGATTATTGCTGATGACGGATGTAGTAGGTGTTTACGATGAGAATAAAAAATTAATTAATGAGATTAAACCTGCAGAAGCAAAAGACTTGATAGATAAAAAAATAGTAGAGGGTGGAATGATACCTAAACTTTTAAATTCAATTGATGCTGTTGAGAATGGAGTTAAAGGTGTCGTTATTATTGATGGTAGAAAACTTCATTCTATTTTGTATGAAATTTTTTCTGACGAAGGTTCCGGTACACTTATAAGAAAATGAAAGAACTAAAAAAAATAAAATATTGGCTCTTTGATCTTGATAATACTTTGTATTCAGGAGACACAAAAGTATTTGATCAAGTAGATAAAAAAATGACAATGTTTATATCAGATAAACTTAATGTAAACGTGCTAGAAGCCAAAAAAATTCAAAAAAATTACTTTCACGAGTATAATACAACACTTAATGGAATGATTAAAAATCATAAAATTGATGCTCAAGAATTTTTAGAATTTGTTCATGATGTGGACTTAGAGTTTTTAAAAGAGGATGTAGAGCTTCAAAATGAATTGAATAATCTTCAAGGAAAAAAGTTTATATTTACTAATGGATCTAAGGCCCACGCTGCAAATGTTACAAAAAGAATTGGCATTCAGAATCTTTTTAGTGGAGTTTTTGATATAGTAGATGCTGATTTTTTTCCAAAACCCTCAATCGTACCATATAAAAAAATTATCGAAAAATATGGAATAGATCCACAATATTGTATATTCATTGAAGATATAGCTAGAAATTTAAAACCTGCTAATGAATTGGGAATGAAAACAGCTTGGGTTAAAAATGATGAACCATGGGCTGCTGAATTTTCTAGTGAAAGTTTTATAGACTATAAAATCGACAACCTGTCAAAATTTTTAAGGAGAGTAAATGAGCAAAAATGAATTAGAAACAATAATAGATCAAGCTTGGAATAAAAAAGAAGAAATCAATCAAAAATCAGATAAAAAAATAATTGATGCAATCAATCAGACTATAAATAATTTAGATTCAGGAACGGTAAGAGTTGCAGAAAAGATCGAAGGTAGCTGGGTTACTCATCAGTATTTAAAAAAAGCAATTATGCTAAGTTTCAGAATTTACGATATGGAAGCTTTAAGTGGTCCTTACAGTAGCTGGTATGATAAATCTCATTTAATAAAAGGTAAAACAGCTGGATGGACCAAGGAAGACCATGTTAAAGCAGGATTTAGAATGGTTCCTAATTCTCCAGTGAGAAAAGGATCTTTTGTTGGTAAAAATGTTGTTTTAATGCCATGTTTTATAAATATTGGAGCTTATATCGATGAAGGAACAATGATGGATACTTTTTCAAGAGCAGGTAGTTGTTGTCAGATAGGAAAGAATTGTCATATCTCAGCAGGTTCTGGTGTGGGTGGAGTTTTGGAGCCAGCACAAGCATTGCCAACTATTATTGAAGATAATGTTTTTCTAGGAGCAATGTCTGAAGTTGTAGAAGGAGTGATCGTTGGAGAGGGTTCTGTGATTAGTATGGGAATGTGTATTGGTCAATCTACAAAAATTGTGAATAGACAAACTGGTGATATTATTTACGGAAAGATACCGCCTTATTCAGTAGTTGTACCTGGTTCACTACCGGATAAAAAAAATCCTAATGCTCCATTTTTAAGTTGTGCAGTTATAATCAAACAAGTTGATGAAAAAACTAGAAGTAAAACTTCTATTAATGATTTATTGAGAGAATAATGAAAAATTTTGATGAATTAAAGATATCAAAAGATTTAATTAGATTTCCTAGTGTTACTCCAATTGATGGTGGTGCTATAAATTATTTAGCAAAAAAATTAAAGCAATTGGGATTTAATTGTAAGATATTAGAATTTAAAGATAAAAAAAATCCAACTATTAAAAATCTTTATGCGAGGCTAGGAAACAAACAACCAAATTTATGTTACGCAGGTCATACAGATGTTGTCCCGCCAGGTAACATAAAAGATTGGACTGTTAACCCTTTTAAACCTCTTGTAAAAAATAATTATTTAATTGGTAGAGGAGCAAATGACATGAAAAGCTCTATTGCTTGTTTTTTAGTTGCAGTAAATAATTTCCTAAAAAATAATAAAAAAATTAATGGATCTATAAGTTTTTTAATTACAGGTGACGAAGAAGCCCAAGCTATTAATGGTACAAAAAAAGTGGTTGATTACTTAATCAAAAAAAAGGAAAAAATTGATTTTTGTATTGTCGGAGAACCAACTAATCCTAATAAATTGGGAGAAATGATTAAAGTTGGGAGAAGAGGAAGCCTCTCGTGTAATCTGGAGGTTAGAGGAACTCAAGGACATGTTGCTTACCCTCATCTTTCAAAAAATCCTATAAATAGCCTAATTACCATATGTCAAAAACTTAAAAAAAAACCATTAGACAAAGGAAATAAACATTTTCAACCATCAAACTTAGAATTTACTGGAATACACGTTAACAATAGAGCACATAACGTAATACCAGCAAGAGCTAATACACAATTTAATATTAGATATAATAATTTTCATACAGCTGTGAGTTTAAAAAAGATGATTAACTCTATAGTAAATTCCATATGTAAAAAAAATAAAATAAATTATAAAATTGATTTTTCGACTTCAGGAGATTCTTTTTTGACTATACCTGGAAGGACTGCACAAATGACAAAAAAAATTATAAAAAAA
>Ga0307986_10002722_pt1 | contig 12570 bp, 14 predicted proteins | sample EllFjometageno82_FD_203170 | JGI IMG/M metagenome (GOLD analysis project Ga0307986, IMG submission 203170) | Marine microbial communities from Ellis Fjord, Antarctic Ocean - #82 | ecosystem: Environmental > Aquatic > Marine > Unclassified | place: Southern Ocean | collected 2014-10-09
GACACACCGAGTCCCGCAGATGCGGAGAGCGTTTCTGCAGCTAACACCCCTGAGAAACCAGAAAGCTAGGTTTTATTGGGTTCGACTTGTGACCCTTCGCTGGTATCAACAACGGTGAACCCACGCTCTGCGATTTGATCGCGCAATTGGTCACTTAATGCCCAGTCTCGTGAGGTGCGAGCGGCATCGCGTTGTTCCAGCAATTGGGACACATCCGCGGGAATCGCAGAAAGCGAGTTCAGGTCTTGGCCGACTTCTCGGGTGAGATCTAACCCGAAGAGTGAATCTAGATAAGCAAACATTTCGAATTTTGAACCGTCACTTATCTGTGGGTTCTTCTCCAATGTCCGCAAGGCATTAACCGCCATGGGGGTATTGAGATCTTGGGAGAAGTGCCCTGCGATTTCGGTGATGAGCTCTTGATCCATTGCTTGGGACTCGCTTTGGGACCACACGTTAACTTTACGGCGCCAACGATCAAGGAGTTCTTGCGAGGAAGCCAGGACTTCCCATGTGAGGTTCATTTGACTTCGATACTTGTGCTGCAGGAAGGCTAACCGAATCACCAGCGGGTCGTATCCGCGATCGATAATGTCTTGCACGAGCACAACATTTCCGGAGGACTTACTCATTTTCCTTGACTCGAAAAGTAGGTGTTCCGCATGAACCCAGTGGCGAACTACTTCGTGGTCACCGGAAATGGCCGAGTTGCTTTGAGCGCGTTCATCTTCATGGTGGGGGAATCGAAGGTCGATTCCCCCCGTATGAATATCAATGTTTTCGCCCAGAAGATCCACACTCATGGCGCTGCATTCGGTGTGCCAACCGGGGAATCCACGGCCCCAAGGCGTTTCCCAGGTGAGCTGCGTACGAGCATCTCCTGCAGATTTCCATAACGCCCAGTCGGCGTGGAACCGCTTGGCGGATTCATTCTCGTCCGGATCAAATTTATGACCGGGCCGCAGGGCATCGAGTCTATTTCCGCTTAATGCCCCGTAACTTGGGAAGGACTCGGCCGAAAAATACACCGAATTATCAGTTCCCACGTATGCGTTACCGCTATCAATTAACTTTCCAATCAAGTCGAGCATTGAGTCAATGGACTCACTTGCTTTGGGATAGTGATCGGCCGGATAGATGTTGAGCTGGGCGAGGTCGTGGTGGAATTTGTGTTCAAAACGCTGGGCGATCTCGAGGGCGCTCTGGCCCGTTTTTTCAGATTCGGCGAGCATTTTGTCCTGTGGGGCGGGATCCAATCCCGTGTCACCTAACCCCGTGTCGTCAACCATGTGGCCAACATCAGTGATGTTTTGGACAACGATTGTCCGAAGACCCTCGTGGCGCAAGGTGCGTGCGATCAGGTCGGTAACCAAGAAAGTACGCATATTTCCCACATGGGCATCTCGATAAACGGTTGGCCCGCACGCATAGATCCGGGCGATTTCGGGGTGCGCCGTCTCGACGGGATCAATTTCCCGGGTCATGGTGTTATAGATCCGCACACCCCGAGCCTAGACGCTGGCCACCTTATGGGGACGGAAGGTGCAGGGACAACGCAGAGGCGGTAAGTTGCGTGGGGAGAATATACTTTCCTAACCCGGCGCAATGAGAATGCGCCCTACTTTTTTGGAGCGACAGTGACTTACGTGATCACCCTTCCCTGTGTAGACCTCAAAGACAGGTCCTGCATTGAAGAATGCCCGGTGGATTGCATCTATGAAGGCGACCGCATGTTGTACATCCAGGCCGACGAGTGCGTTGACTGCGGCGCATGTGAGCCGGTATGTCCGGTTGAGGCTATTTACTATGAAGACGATGTTCCCCCAGAGCACCAAGCTTTTACTGCCGCCAATGTGGACTTTTTTGTTGAACTAGGTTCACCCGGTGGGGCCGCGAAGTTGGGGCCCCAGACATTCGATGCGCCCTTGCTCGCAAGCATCGAAACCCAAACACACGACGAATAGCCTGGTCAAAGGGCGCTTTTGTGACTGGAGATCGTTGGGCGCAGTTACCTGATTTTCCGTGGGATGCGCTCGTCCCCTTCGCAGAGATCGCGCGAAAGTATCCCGATGGAATGATTGATCTGTCCGTCGGGACACCCATGGACCCAACCCCACTGGTTGTCCAGCAAGCGCTTGCCCAGGCTTCAGATGCGCCCGGGTACCCCACCACGGCCGGCATCGCGCAACTATCGGCCACTTTCATTGACTGGGCTCACACGACTTTGGGGGCTCCCGGCACCATTGGAGTTCTTCCCTGCATCGGTTCAAAGGAGCTCGTTGCCGCTCTACCGAACCTGCTTGGCTTCGGAGCCCATGACCGATTGGTGATTCCTGAAGTCGCCTACCCGACCTATCGGGTGGGCGGGCTTGCCGCGGGCCTGGAGGTAATTGCCACCGACTCACCCGAATTGCTGCCCACCCCGGTCTCTATGGTGTGGCTTAATTCGCCGTCAAACCCAACCGGCGAAGTACTGAGCCTGGCAAGGCTCCAAGACTTGGTTTCTTGGGGTCAGTTACACGGCGTTGTGATCGCCAGCGACGAGTGCTATTTCGAACTTGGTTGGGATGCTGAGCCCGTTTCTATTCTGGATCAGCGAGTTAACGGCGGAAACCTAACCGGATTACTCGCGGTACATTCACTTTCCAAACGATCCAATATGGCCGGTTACCGTTTCGGGACTCTGGCCGGTGACCCGGCATTAGTACATCGGATTTTGGGAATCCGCAAACACTTAGGCATGATGGTCCCCACATTCGTGCAGTATGGCGCCGTCGCCGCTTATCAAGATGTCCAGCACGTCCGTGAGCAAAAGGAGCGATATCGCGCCAGGCGGGCTGCACTTAAGCGGGCATTAGGCACCTTTGGGTTTGAGATTTGTCACAGTCAGGCCGGGTTGTACCTGTGGGCAACCCAAGACAGAGACTGCTGGGAGAGCGTGGCCGACCTCGCAGAGTTAGGAATCCTGGTCACGCCAGGCACTTTCTATGGCGAGAAGGCTCGAAATTTTGTTCGGGTGGCACTTACTGCGAGTGATCTAGCCATCGCAAATGCGGTCTCGCGCCTGACCACGGGTGTGTAGGCGGATTTTCGCCAGCGACAAGTGGCGGGTAGTCTTTACCCGTGACCGACAACGCGCTTAATTTCCCCGGTGGGACCCTTGATCTTCCCTTAATCGACTCAAGCGAAGGGGAAAACGGCTTGGGCATTAGTTCACTGCTCAGTGCCACCGGCAACGTCACCTTGGACCCGGGTTTCGTTAATACGGCGTCGTGCACTTCCGCCATTACTTTCATTAATGGTGAAGAAGGGATCCTCCGCTACCGCGGTTACCCCATCGAGCAACTTGCTGAAAAATCCACATTTCTTGAAACTTCGTACCTATTGATTTATGGCGAATTGCCCACGCCGGCACAGTTGGCCGATTTCGAATCACGCATCACCCAGCACACCATGTTGCATGAAGATCTGCGACGCTTCTTTGACGGCTTCCCGCGAGACGCCCACCCAATGCCAGTGCTGTCCTCGGCTGTTTCAGCGCTCTCAACTTTCTACCAAGATTCACTGGACCCATTTGATCAGGAGCAGGTTGAGATTTCGACCATTCGCCTGCTCGCCAAAGTCACCACGATCGCGGCCTACGCTTACAAGAAGTCGGTTGGTCAACCCATGCTCTATCCGGATAATTCTCTCGGGTTTGTTGAAAATTTCTTACGCATGACTTTCGGGGTACCCGCCGAGGAGTACGTAGCTGATCCGGTTGTCGTTCGGGCCTTGAATCAATTGTTTATTCTGCATGCAGACCACGAGCAGAACTGTTCCACGTCGACTGTGCGACTGGTCGGCTCATCCCACGCAAATCTTTTTGCTAGTGTCTCAGCCGGAATTAACGCGCTCTTTGGGCCTCTGCACGGTGGAGCGAATCAGGCTGTTCTAGAAATGCTCGGCGAGATCCATGAATCGGGCGAGGGGGTCGACGCGTTTATTCAGAAAGTGAAAGCGCGCGAAGACGGTGTCAAGCTCATGGGCTTTGGCCACCGGGTGTACAAAAATTACGACCCCCGCGCTGCGATTGTGAAAAAAACGACCTACGAGGTTCTCGAGGCGCTCAATGTCAAAGACCCACTTTTGGACATTGCACTTGAACTCGAAGCAGTTGCCCTCGGAGATCCATATTTCATTGAGCGCAAGTTGTACCCGAATGTTGATTTTTATACGGGCTTGATTTACAAGGCGATGGGATTTCCCACGCACATGTTCACGGTACTTTTTGCACTTGGCCGTTTGCCCGGCTGGATTGCCCAATGGCGTGAGATGATCGAGGATCCGACTACCAAGATTGGCCGCCCCCGCCAGGTGTACACGGGCGCAATTGAACGCAATTACCCAACGCGCTAGGAATTTATTAAGCAGGGCCTAGTGCAATGCGGCGTTGAGTCCGCCCCATGAGCCAGTGCGATTCACGGCTTCTATGCCACCGGTCACCGAGTTCCTTCGAAATAGAAGATCGTGGGCGCCGGATAGCGCACCTGCTTTAACTACTTCACCATCGGGCAACAACACTTTGCTGCCCGCGGTGACATAAAGTCCTGCTTCGACAACGCAGTGGTCACCCAGTGAGATTCCAATTCCGGCGTTTGCGCCGATCAAGCACTCGCTGCCGACCGAAATCGTTTCCTTTCCACCACCGGAGAGAGTTCCCATGATGGATGCGCCACCACCAATATCTGAGCCGGCTCCCACTATCACCCCGGCTGAAATGCGACCTTCCACCATGGACGCTCCGAGTGTGCCGGAGTTAAAGTTCACAAATCCTTCATGCATGACTACGGTTCCGGGTGCTAGGTGGGCACCAAGTCGCACCCGGTCAGCATCGGCGATGCGAACGTCACTGGGGGTTACGTAATCGACCATTCGTGGGAAGCGATCCAGACCGAAGATTGTTAATTGATTTCCGCGGGCGCGGGTGCGTAGACGCGCTTCACTTACCCGCTCCACCGGAATGGGCCCAAGGTTTGTCCACGCGACGAGCTCCAACTTGGCGAAAATTCCGTCCATGTTAATTGATCGAGGCGTTACGAGCCGGTGCGAGAGCAGGTGCAACCGCAAGTACGCATCTGCGCCATCGGTGGGAGGTGAGGAAAGATGAGAGATTTCAGTGCGAATTCCGCGGACGGTGACCCCGCGCAATTCGTCATGGACCGCTCCGGCGTCGAGGCCGGGAATATCAATTGGTGTTGAACCCAAGGTCGGGTGTGGGTACCACACGTCCAGCAACGTCTCGCCGCTGTAGGTGGCCAACCCGAAGCCGCTTGCAGGTCCACTTAACAGATTTTCGTTCACCGCACTACCGTAGTGGCGTGAGCATTCCCGGGTCGACAGCACCTTTCTCCCTTCACGCAGACCTGTCAGATCTGACGGCGGGCTTAATCGACATCCGGAGCGAATCACACCAAGAAGAACATCTGGCAAACCTTGTTCAGCAAGCACTAGAGGGTTACCCACACTTAGATGTCACTCGGATTGGAAACTCGGTTATTGCAACCAATCATGGCGATCGAGGTGACCGGGTCGTTATCGCAGGTCACCTCGATACCGTTCCAGTCAATGGGAATCTTCCGCATCGCATGGACCCGAATCGGATTTATGGGCTAGGGGCCTGCGATATGAAAGGTGGGGTGGCCGTTGCATTACAACTTGCCGCAACGGTTCCAGAACCGGTACGGGATCTCACATTTATTTTTTATGAAGCCGAAGAAGTTGCCTCCGAGTTCAATGGCTTGCAGAAAATTGCTGACCTCGCGCCAGAGTTTTTGGAGGCTGACTTTGCGGTGCTGATGGAACCCAGCAATGCGCAGATTGAGGCGGGCTGTCAAGGAACCATTCGAGCGCGCATTACGACTCGCGGCGAGCGCGCCCACAGTGCTCGCGGGTGGATGGGTAAAAACGCGGTTCACCAAGCGCGAGAGATTTTGGAAATCCTTGAAAATTACGATCCGCGAACCCCGATAATTGACGGCCTGACGTTTCGGGAAGGGCTCAATGCGGTCGGAATTGTGGGGGGTGTGGCCGGCAATGTAATCCCCGATGCCTGCACGGTTACCGTAAATTACCGCTTCGCGCCGGATAAATCCGTTGAGCAAAGCGTGGCTCACCTGCACGATCTTTTTGGTGATTTCGAGATTGAGGTAACCGACCAGGCGCCAGGGGCGCTCCCCGGGTTGTCACAACCTGCGGCCCAAGCATTTGTTCAAGCGACGGGTGCTCAGGTCGCACCAAAATTCGGTTGGACCGATGTTGCTCGTTTTGCAGCGATGGGAACCCCGGCGGTAAATTACGGCCCTGGAAATCCGGCGATCGCGCACAGCCAGGGTGAATTTGTGAGTAAGAGTGAACTCGCAAGTGTGTTGGCAAGCCTGCGCAGTTGGTTAACAGAGCAAGGTTCGAATTTTCATGATGGAATAAGGCCATGACATTTATTTTTGTGATTCTTGCGATCCTGGTGATTGCCGGGGCTGCGATGTTGATCACCGGCAGATTCGCACCTAGCGTGGGAATTGAGAACACGGGCGACCACATACTTGAGTCAGCGGGCTTTGATGTCACGCTCCGGGGTTACCGAATGGATGAGGTTGATCAAAGAATCGCCGAGCTTGAAGGTAAAATTACCGAACTCGAAGCGAACCCACAGCGATGAGTACCAAGAGAGTTCGTCGCCTTGATTTGGACATAGTGATTAACGCGCCAGTGCAGGAAGTCTTTGACGCATTCACCGCCTGGACCCAGCAACACCGCTGGATGGTCGGCACGAGGGTTGAAGTGCGCGCAGGGGATGGCAAAAGCGTGGGCTCAGTGATCGCTGGCTGGACTGGAGCCGGACCGGTGGGGTTCTGGGACACAATGGAAATTACCCGCTGGGAGACGCCTTATCGCGTGGATGTCCTGCATACCGGTTCCCTAGTTAAAGGAACGGGAACCATGGAGGTGATTGCCCTGCCGGGGAACACTTCCCGATTTATTTGGAGCGAGGATTTCGAATTGCCTTTGGGTGTGCTCGGGGCTGTTGGCTGGCCACTAGGTAAATACCCGATGCTCGCAGGGGTTAAGAAATCCCTCAAGGCTCTCAAGCGTGAAATTGAATCTGGGGCTTCCTTCTCAGACCACGCGTAAAGACTTTCGGGCAACCTGCAACAGTGCGCTTAATGCAACCACAGATGCCTCCTCGCCAACTCTTGCCGGATCAGCTACGTGGGCTGGCGCTCCTGGGAATTGTGCTGGTGAATGCCCCGTTTCTGGGAATTAGCGGGTCAGGGTTCGACAGTTCATCAATTGAAGTTCCCCTCGATCGAGTAGTTGCTTTTTTGGTCACCATGCTGGCCCAAGGGAAATTTTATTTAATCTTTTCTTTTCTTTTTGGTTATAGCGCACTTTTTATTCTTAAAGACGGCGGCAAGATCCGCAGGATAATTTATCGGCGCAGGTTGGTGGCGCTCTTGCTGCTCGGCATTGTCCATTTCGTGTTTTTCTTTGTGGGTGACATCTTGGTCAGTTATTCGATCCTTGGATTCGGGCTTCTACTTGTTTTCGCATGCCCAGATCAAGTGGTTGCTCGGGTCGCAATGGTCGTGGGTGCATTTACGTCTTTCATTCTCTTAGTCTTGGCTGCGATGGCATTCGCTTTCCCACAACCCTCCAGCAACTCGGGGACCCAGAACTACAACGAAGTGATGGCGACCGGAAACTTCCTTGATCAAGCCCTGAGTCGAATTCAGGTGATCCCAGAAGTGTTGCCGTTGATCGTTGTGGGCCAGTGGGGATTCGCTTTTGTTGCCTTTTGCCTCGGATTGCTCGCGGCTCGCCACCAGTTTCTGGCCGAACCGCACAACCGAGGAGAGCAATTCCGTCGAGCTGCCATCTGGGGCCTGGGCCTGGGCTTACCCCTGCAATTTGCCACCACGTGGTTCATTCTTGGACCTGGCCGCTCGGTAGGAGAGCAGGCAGATGGGTTATCAGATGCGGCAAGCGTGCTGGGGATTTTGGTCGCTCCAGTTCTCACGGTCGGGTACATCGGGGCGATTGCCGTAATCAGCGTGCGAGCACCTCGATTGCTTCGGGCCGCAGTGCCTGCCGGCCGCACATCGCTCACCGTGTACTTGGGCGAATCCGTGCTGTTGACCATTGCATTCAGCGCGTGGGGTCTTGGTCTCTTTGGCCAATTGGGGGCGACGTCGGTCACCCTTTTGGCGATCTTCTCGTGGGCGATCCTCGTACTCACCATGACCCTGTGGCTGCGGCGCTTCTCCCAAGGCCCGTTGGAAGCCTTGACCGCCCGTTATGTGAAGCGGCCCACGCGTGGCCCGTGATCGGGTTCGCCGGCCACTTTCGCAAATCCGGTTGCGCCGGCCACTTTCGCAAATCGGCTCCAATGTGAGGGCGAGTCGGCCCGCCAGGGGCGGGTACGGGATAATAGGGTCTTCGACCCGGGCACCCCCGGGGAACGTATTGGCGCATGGGCGCCACGAGGACTTGGCTGGAAGGGGACACACTTATGGCCGCGATGAAGCCACGTACCGGAGACGGACCAATGGAGGTCACCAAAGAGGGCCGCAGTTACGTGATGCGAGTCCCTTTAGAGGGCGGCGGGCGGTTGGTAGTTGAACTCAAGGCCGACGAGGCCAAGGAACTGGGCGAGAAGCTTCTCGCTGTTTTCGCTTAACAGGACCGAGCTACTCCGGGGTTCGAAGTGAAGCCAAGAACAGACCTGAACCCACTGTGAGAAGTGAGGGCAGCCAGGCGTTGTCAGAGCGCAATTCAGTAGCGATGTCCCGCATCGCGGTTGCTTCGTAGTCACGGGCGGACGCATCGGCCATCCCGGTGGCGAATGCCCCGTGGCAAATGACCAAGCCACCAATTCGCAGCAAGCGTTTCGTCTGATTAAGAATTGCTGGATAATCACCTGCGTCGGCATCGACAAAAATTAGGTCGTAGGCGCGGTCAGAGAAGCGGGGGAGTACATCAAGGGCGCGACCCGCAATTAATCGGGTGCGATTGGATTCACACCCAAGGCTAGTAAAAAGCTCCTTCGCATGGCGTTGATACTCGGCCTCAAGATCGATACTGGTGAGCACCCCACCGGTCTTCATCCCTTCGAGCAGAGCGGCGCCTGAAATACCCGTCCCCGTGCCGATCTCAATGATTGCCTGCGCTTGGATCGAGGCCGCTAGAAGTTCCAATAGGGAAGCAACTTGATGGCTGACACACTCAATTCCTAGATCCGCAGCGTGTTCTCTGGCAACACGGAGTTCATCGGCATGCTCAGCGTCAAATTCGCCCAAGTAATTCTCAGTAAACTCGGCGGCTTTTGCTGTAATCGCTGAATGGGACATCTCGCTCCTTACCGGATTGACACCTATTAATGTACACGCTTCCAAGAGCCTAGTGGCAAGCCTTCGCACACCTACATGCGCGCGCGTTAGGCTTCACGGGTGAGTGACTTTCCGCCAACGAACTTTGTGGTACCCCCGCCGATTCCGTTGCCTCCACCGCGCAAAGAACGGCGCCGTGGACTTGGCGTGCTGGGAACAGTATTCGTTTCCGCCGTGACCGCTGTCGTCGTTGGGGGTGTCGCCGGGCTTGGCGGATATTTGATCGGATCCAATGGAGATGAAAATTCGAGCGTCTCGAACAACATTGTTGAGCTCCCTCAGATTAATGGCGCTGCCAACACGATTTCGAGCGATGTTGCCGCGATAGCTGAGTCGGTTTTGCCAAGTGTTGTATCGATTCTGATTGAAGCTGGCGAAAATTCGGGTAGTGGTTCAGGTTTTATTGTGCAGTCTGACGGCTATATTCTGACAAACAATCACGTAGCAGCGCCAGCAGCAAATGGTGGGGAACTGACGGTTGTTTTTGATAACGGTGACAAGGTCATTGGTAAAATTGTGGGACGCAATACTTCCTACGACCTCGCGGTACTCAAAGTTGATCGAGATGGTTTACCGGCGGCGGTGCTCGGGGACTCAAGTGCTGTGCGGGTCGGGGAAGTTGCCATCGCGATTGGTGCACCACTGGGTCTTAATGGAACAGTCACGGCCGGCATCATTAGTTCGCTTGACCGACCGGTGACTGCGGGCGGTAGCGGTGAACTCGCCTTTATTAACGCAATTCAAACTGATGCGGCGATCAACCCTGGAAACTCTGGCGGCCCATTACTCGATGGCACTGGGCGGGTGATTGGGATTAACTCCGCAATTGCGACCTTGGCCGGAACGATCGGTGGGGAGAGCGGGTCGATTGGACTTGGTTTTTCCATCCCGATTGACACCGCGAAAAGAATTGCCGAAGAATTAATCGCCACGGGCGACTCGCAAACCCCAATCATTGGGGTAGTGCTCAATACGGCATTCACCGGCGACGGGGCCAAAGTGAGTGAAATTACCCCGGGAGGACCGGCTGAGAAGGCTGGGGTTCGGGTAGGGGATGTGATTACCGGATTAAACGGACGCCAAGTTGCCGACTCAACTGAGCTGGTGGTGGTGATCCGAAGTTATGCCCCCGGCGAAGAGATTGAGATCACCCTGACGCGTAACGGGCAGTCCTCCACGGTTTCATTGGCACTGGGCTCTTCCAGCAAAATCGGTTAAAGGGGGCCAAGGCGCACTTGGGTAGCTCCGGCGTAACCTAATGTCGTGTTTGACATTGGAGTCGGAGAGCTGATTGCACTCGGGGTGCTGGGTCTTTTGATTTTTGGCCCAGAGCGACTGCCTCGAGCCGCCGCCGATGCGGCGAAGTGGTTGCGCCAAATTCGTGAGATGGGCGCAACTGCGCGCAAAGACCTGTCCGAGTCCTCAGGTCTAGACCTACAGGACACAATTAATACGGTCAAAGGCTTAGGCGAATATCACCCCCGCAAACTTGCGACCTCATTGTTCACCGAGGACGCGTCTATGGAAGAAACCGAAGGTGCAAAGAAACCAGAGAAACCAGCATTTGACCCTGATGCGACCTAACGCCCTGCCGGGGTGATGTCGAGGTTCATTCCTGCCAGTCCGCGGGGCTTGGCACTGATTTGTTGGGCAATCGCTGCAATGACAACAGCAGCATCAGATTGGGGAAAAGCGCTGACGAGGGGTTCGCCAGTATCTCCACCTTCGCGTAACCGAACATCGAAAGGAATATTTCCCAGAACCGGAATACTGGTTCCCAATGTTTTGCTCAACCCGTCAGCAACAGATTTACCTCCGCCAGCACCAAACAGGTCGATTGGTTCGCCGCAGTGTGGGCAAGGGAATGCGCTCATGTTCTCAATTACACCGAATACTTTTTGATTCGTTTGGGCTGCAAGCGTGCCCGAACGAATCGAAACATCGGCGGCCCCTTGTTGTGGAGTAGTAACCACGATCAATTCTGCCTGCGGTAGTAGTTGGGCTGTTGAAAGCGCGATGTCTCCGGTTCCTGGCGGCAAGTCCAAGAGCAAGAAATCTAGGTCGCCCCACCAGACGTCGGTGAGGAATTGCTCAAGGGCCCGATGCAGCATTGGTCCGCGGAAGGCAACGGGCTGCTCAATTCCACCAGGCTTGAAGGACAGCATCGACATTACTCGGACGCCGTTACCCTGCGGCGGCATGATTAAGCCTTCCACCATGGTGGGTGGAGTCATGGCGTTAAGAATCTTAGGAATCGAGTGACCATAAACATCGGCATCGAGTAGCCCAACTGAGAAACCTTGCTGAACAAGTGAAACAGCAAGGTTAGCGGTAACCGAGGATTTGCCAACCCCTCCTTTACCTGAAGCAATGGCGAAGATTTTGGTAAGGGATCCTGGTTTGTTGAACGGGATCTCCTTGTCTTCTTTGCCGCGCAGGGTTTGACGCATCTGGCCGCGTTGTTCTTCAGACATAACATCTAGTTCGACTTTTACCTCAGCCACTCCCGGAACTTGCATCACTGCGAGAGTCACGCGCTCCGTGATGGTGGCCTTCATGGGGCAACCGGCGACGGTCAAGAAAATCCCCACTTCTACTACGCCATTTTTACCAAGCTGGACTCCCTTAACCATGCCGAGTTCAGTAATCGGCCGGTGGATCTCAGGGTCATCGACACCGGCAAGTGCAGTGTGTACCGCTTCTAGGTTAATCGGGTCATTAGATTCGGCAGATTCATTCGACTTATTGCTGGTGGGGGTCATTGTCCGATGCTACCGGGAGAGCGCGATCTGGCACTTGGGCACTTTCGATTCGATCGAGGCGAGCACTTATTTCCTCGAGTAGGTCGCGCAACTCGCCACGCAAATAGTCGCGGGTGGCAAGCTCGCCCATGGCATCCCGGACATCAGCAATTTCCCGGGCGAGGTAATCACTGTCGGCAAGAATGCGTTCATTGCGGGTTCGGTCTTCTTGGAATTGAACACGGTCCCGGTCGGTTTGGCGGTTTTGCGCGAGCAAAATGAGTGGCGCGGCGTAAGAGGCCTGCAAGGACAGCAGCAGGGTAAGAAAAATAAACGGGAAAATATCGGGTTTAAGGTTGTCCGGTGCTAAGACATTCCAGCCAATCCACGTGATGACCACAACG
>Ga0307986_10002723_pt1 | contig 12563 bp, 11 predicted proteins | sample EllFjometageno82_FD_203170 | JGI IMG/M metagenome (GOLD analysis project Ga0307986, IMG submission 203170) | Marine microbial communities from Ellis Fjord, Antarctic Ocean - #82 | ecosystem: Environmental > Aquatic > Marine > Unclassified | place: Southern Ocean | collected 2014-10-09
CAGTTTCGAGACGTGATCCTAAAACTGGTAAATTTTCTCTAGAAAAAGTGCCCGTGTATCATATAGTTGACGAGAATGAGAAGAAAAAAGCCTCTTAAGCAATAACTTAAAATATGAATCTTCTAGAAAAATCTGACGATGAGATAATAGCAATTGCTAACCCTATTTGGGATAATCTTGTGAAAACTTCAAACATGAAGGATTATGGTGGTTTCACCAAGGATTTTGGAACTCAGATGTTATTTGGAGCTAACGAAGTTGAGCTGGGGAAACAGTGGGCTAACAATAAACTTTTGACTAGCTTAGCAGAAGATTATCAGGCTTTTGGGTGTTTAAGACGAGGCTTAAATATTACAGTACTTTTTAAACAAAAAAGTAAAGAAATTGATGGCGAGTTTCTTGGTAGACTGGTACTTGGTGTTGAAGGAGAAGACATTAAGGTCTTTGGAGCGACCATCTACTAGTTTTAAAAATAATTCTCAACATTACAACTATTGTTTGACAATTAATTAACTAGTGCTAATTAGCTAGATTAGTGAATATAATTAATCAAAAATTATTAAAATTTTTACCTCATCAGTTAACAAAAAATTTTACTAAAACTGCAATTAGTATTGCCCTTTTTGCTTACTGGGGTTTAATAATTATTGGTACATATCTTCAGTTTAATTAAACTTAACTTCTAAACTCAATTTTATTTCTATCAAATCATTGACAACGTTAAAGTTGAGGCATAATTAGTTATTTATAACTCTATGGATGTTTTTTTACCTATTGCTGAAGTTTCAGTAAACATTATTGCTATATTTGCCTTAAGTGGAGTTGTTGGAATCCTATCAGGCTTATTTGGTGTTGGTGGTGGTTTTTTAATGACGCCCTTTTTAATTTTTTTAGGAGTGCCACCAGCTTACGCAGTTGCAAATGAAGCAAATAATATTCTTGCAACATCTGTTTCTGGTTCAACGACACATTATTTAAAAAATACACTAGATTATAAAATGGGTTTAATGATTGTTGTTGGTGGGTCGATTGGAACATTAATTGGAATATGGACATTTACTTATTTTAAAGGAATAGGAAAAATTGATATCGTAATATCACTGGCTTACATGTATATTTTAGCAATTATTGGAACAGCAATGTTAGTCGAAGGTCTAGGTGAAATTGAAAAAGCTAGAAAAAAAATAATTATTAAAAAGAAATTGCACGTTCACTATTGGATACATGGCTTGCCATTTAAAATGCGTTTTCCCAAATCAAAATTATATGAAAGTGCTTTTACACCAATTATTATTGGTTTAATGGTTGGATTCATAGCAGCAATAATGGGAATAGGAGGTGCGTTTATCTTGGTACCTGCAATGATTTATATTATTGGAATGCCAACTAGATTAATTCCAGGCACATCTTTATTTGTAACTATTTTTGTAAGTGTTATTGTAACTTTTCTTCATGCATTTAATTATGGTTCTATTGATTTAATTTTAGTAGCCATGTTAGTTCTTGGATCTATTGTGGGAGTTCAAGCTGGGCAAAAATTAGGAGAGACAATTGATGGTACTGGATTAAAAACTCTTTTAGCAGTTTTGTTATTGTTAGTTGGAATAGCTATTGCTTACGATACGTTTTTTGCAGAACAAGCTGGTAAAGAAATAATTAAAATTGATGTGAATAATTTAAATCCATTATCTATGTTTATCAAAAAATTTTCTGCTAAAATGCCAATTTTATATGGATTGTTTTCAATTGTATTTGCAATTACTCTGGGAGTCGGAGCAGCATTTATTAGAAGGTTTTTTTCTAACTTAAGAAAAAAATATTTGAAAAAATCTGCTTAATAACAAAATTAACAATCAATATTTACGAAGATTGTTCACTAAAAATTTGTCACTAATTAGTAGATGTTGAGCTTTAAAATTGATATTTTTATAAACAGAAATCCAGATGATCAAATAATCATTGCAAAAACATTTAAAAATATAGATAAATTTTGTATATGAAGAATATAAAAACTAAAATTTTTTGTGACATTGCTGAGTTAAATTTGATCAAAAAATTCAATAAAAAAAAAATTGTTGAAGGGTTTACAACCAATCCAACTTTGATGAAAAAAGCTGGTGCCAAAGATTACAAAGCTTACTCTAAAAAAATTCTCAAAATTTGTCATGATAAACCAGTTTCGTTAGAAGTATTTGCAGATGACTATCATAACATGAAAAAGCAAGCTTTAATGATTAATACTTGGGGAAAAAATGTTTATGTAAAAATACCTGTAACTAACTCAAAAGGTTTTTTTATGGGAAAAATAATTAAAGAATTAAATAATAAAAATATTAAACTAAATATAACTGCTGTTTATAATTTTAAGCAAGCTCAAAAAATTTTAAAACTACTTAACAAACAATCAAAAGTAATTATTTCAATATTTGCTGGAAGGGCAGGTGACACTGGTAAAGACCCTGTTCCTGAATTTAAAAAGACTATTTCTTTTGCCAAAAAGTTTAAAAATGTTAGAATTCTTTGGGCAAGTGTAAGAGAACCTTACAATTATATCCAAGCAAAACAATTAGGATGTCACATTATAACCATTCCACCTGAGATGATTGAAAAAATAGAAAAATTTGGAAAATCGTATGATCAATTAACAACTGAAACTGTTAAAGCCTTTTATAAAGATGCACAATCTGCTGGTTTTAAAATTTAATATTTAATTGGGTTGAAATTTTTATAATCATTAATAAGAAATATTTGTATTAACTGAATTAAGATTGTAATTTATTAAATAATTTTATGAAAATATTTATAACAGGTACTGCTGGATTTATTGGTTTTAGTTTAGCTAAGAATTTGCTAGAAAAAAATCACTATGTTTGCGGCTATGATGGAATTACAAATTATTATGATATTAAATTAAAAAATAATCGTAATAACATTTTAAAAAAATATAAGAAATTTTCATTTATTAAAGGCATGCTTGAAAATAAAAATTTACTAAATAAAACTTTAAAAAAGTTTAAACCCGAAATAATTATACATTTAGCTGCTCAAGCTGGTGTTCGCTATAGTATAGATAAACCTAGAACTTATTTATCATCCAACATAATGGGTACCTTTAATATAATTGAATTAGCTCATCTGGTAAAAGTTAAACATTTAATGATAGCTTCAAGCTCATCTGTTTATGGTGCTAATAAAAAAACACCCTATAGTGAAAATGACAGTGTAAAATTACAAATGAGTATTTATGCATCAACAAAATTAGCAACAGAAAGTATTGCGCATGCATATTCCAATATATGGAAGACACCCACAACAGTGATTAGATTTTTTACAGTATACGGTCCATGGGGAAGACCGGATATGGCTCCTTTTAAATTTACTAAATCAATTTTAGAAGGAAAAAAAATAGATATTTACAACAATGGAAACTTATATCGTGATTTTACTTATATAGATGACATTGTTAAGGGAGTATCATCACTTATTAAAAAAATTCCAAAATATAAAAAAAATCCTAGTTTAAATAAAATTGATAGCCTTTCCTCAGTCGCACCTTTTAGAATAATTAATATAGGTAATTCCAAAAAAATTAAACTACTTGATTTTATAAAAGCATTTGAAAATAGTTTAGGTAAAAAAGCTCTTAGAAATTATATGCCGATGCAAAAGGGTGATGTATTTATGACTTTAGCAAATACAAAATTATTAAAAAAAATAACAGGCTTTATGCCAAAAACAAACTACAAAGAAGGTGTTAGAAAATTTGTAGAATGGTATTTAGACTATTATAAGAAATAAAGTTTAAAAATTATAAAAATAATTTAAGAAAAGTTCCTAAGCTTACAATACTAACAATGCCGACTGTTATTGCAGCAATTAATCCAACTACAAATGGTTTATAGCCCATTGATTTCAATTCATTTAAATTGATAGATATGCCGACCGCAGCCATTGCCATAGTGAGAAATACTGTAGCTAAGCTTTTAATGTACTGAATAAAAGTTTTCCAATATTCAAAGCTACCATTTTCTAATGTAAAGATTTGATCCCCAAAATTTCTAAAAATTATCATTCCAATAAACCCAAGCACAAAGTATGGAAAAATACTAAATATAGAGTAGCTTTTATCTTTAACTTTACCTCTGTTATATAAAAATCCAAATAGTGGAACCATAATGACCAAAAATGTATTTCTTATTAATTTTGTAACTGTTGCTACATTTAATGTTTCTGGGCTATTAAACTGTTGATCATAGATTAATCCAGCTGCAGCTACTTGAGAAGTTTCATGAATAGCCGTTCCTAAAAACAAACCCGCTTGTAAAGGTTCACCATAAAAATACCACTCTGCAAAATATGGATAGACAAGCATAGAGATAACGCCAAATAATGTAATATTTGCTATTGCATAAGCAACCTCACTTTTTTTAGCATCTATAACAGGAGCCATTGCAACAATCGCTGTTGCTCCACAGACACTTGTTCCTATTGCAATAAGATATGACATTTTTGATGAAATGGGCACTTTCTTTATCAACAACTTAATAAGAATAAGAACACTTAATATACAAACAATAATTAAAGGGATAGCGACAGTTCCAAACTTAAGGAACTCTTCAAAGCTTAATCTTATTCCTAAAAAAATAATTCCTAATTTCAGAATATATTTTTGAGTAAAATCTAAACCAATCATCATACCTGGTCTGGGTGTAAAAGCATTCCCCATAATAATTCCAAGTAATATTGCGATCATTACTGTTGAGATAGGACTTTTAGAAGCACCAAATAACTCTATACCGATAACATTATTTATTCCTTGTGAAAATAAACAGAACACTAAAGCAAGTATTACACCAGGAATAATTCTGATAATTTTTTGATATTCCATAAGCAAAGTGTAAAAGAAATATATAATTTAAGCGCTTCTAAAAAGCTTAGTCATAACAAACTCTTTGTGACCTAATGCTTCAGCACAAGTTAATCTACCGTTAGCAACTCTAATCATTGATTTTATTAATTCATCACCTGCTTCTGACATGGTCATTTCACGTGATAGTATTTTTGATACATCACAATCAATGTGTTCACCCATACCTTTAACAGTTAGAGGGTTAGCGGTTAACTTAACTACAGGTTCAATAGGGTTACCTACAATATTACCTTGACCAGTTGGGAATAAGTGAATGTTAAAACCGGCTGCTGCTTGAAGAGTAATACACTCAGCTGCTGCAGATGAAGTATCCATAAAGTATAAACCTTTTCCTTTAGTTGGTTCTTCTGCTGGTTCTAATACATCAATAAATTTACAAGAACCAATTTTTTGAAAGTTTCCAAATGCTTTTTCTTCGATAGTGGTTAATCCACCAGCAATATTCCCAGCAGTTGGTTGACTTTCGGAAAGATCATCTGTTGCTTCTTTCAGAATGAAATCATTATAGTCACTCCAAGTTTTCATAAATTTTTTAGAAGCTTCTGGCGTTGCTCCTCTTGTTGCACAAACTTTTTCAGCGCCTGTTAATTCAGATGTTTCACCAAAACATAAATGTACACCTAATGGCTCTAATTTGTCCATTACATTTCCAACAGTAGGGTTAGCAGCAAGACCTGATGTTGTATCAGATTCACCACACTTAACAGAAATCCATAAATCACTTAAAGGACACTCTTCTCTTTGTTTTTCAGAAGCCCACATTGCAAACTCTTGAGCTTTTTTAGATGCTTTCATAACAGTTCCAATATCACCAGTTCGCTCAATATGAAAACCTTCAACTGGTTTTCCAGTTTTAGCAATTTCGTCCACAATTCTTTTTGTCCATTTAGGCTCAATTCCGATCACTATTACAGCAGCAACATTGGGATTTTTACCTGTTCCAATCATTGTTCTAAAATGTAAATCTAAGTCAGCACCAAACTGAAGCCTACCATAAGAATGAGGAAGAGCCATTGTGCCTTTGATATTATTTGCTACAGCTTCAGCACAAGCATTTGAAATATCATCAACAGGTAAGATAATTACATGATTTCTGGTACCAACTCTGTTATTTTCCCTTTTATAACCTAAAAAACTTTTTGGAATTTCCATATTTTTACCATTTCTTCGTTTTTACATTGTGAACATGAACGTGCTCACCTTTTTTAATTGATTTAACTACTTTTCCTATATCGTGGCCATATTTTAAGATAGTATCACCCTCATTAAGATCAATCATTGCAATTTTATGTCCTAACTGAATTTCATCTACTGATTGTATTTTAATTGTTTTATCATTTTCCATAATCCAACATGCACAATCCTGTTTTGGAGAAATTTTATTAATAACAACAACTCCTACGTTATCTTTTTCATCGTGTATAATTATGTCTGTAGCCATATGGGTGTCGATTTGTTTGTTTGAAATTTTCTAATTCTTATATATTAATCTTTAAAATTTAACAAATTATTTATAAAATTTTTAACAACCCAGATAGAAAGGCCAAATTATTATGACTAAAATGACAACTGAAGAAGCTTTTGTAAAAGTTTTACAAATGCATGGAATTGAACATGCTTTTGGAATAATTGGTTCAGCCTTTATGCCTATCTCAGATATCTTTCCTGATGCCGGTATAACTTTTTGGGATGTTGCGCATGAAACTAATGGTGGATTAATTGCCGATGGTTACACTAGATCTACTGGTAAAATGTCAATGGTTATTGCACAAAATGGTCCAGGAATTACAGGTCTTGTAACTCCAATTAAAACTGCATATTGGAACCACACTCCTTTACTTTTAGTTTCACCACAAGCTGCAAATAAAACTATGGGTCAGGGTGGTTTTCAAGAAGTAGAGCAAATGAATTTATTTAAAGATATGGTTTGTTATCAAGAAGAAGTTAGAGATCCTTCAAGAATGGCAGAAGTATTAAATAGAGTAATTGAAAAAGCAATTAGAGGATCAGCTCCTGCACAAATAAATGTCCCAAGAGATTATTGGACACATGTTATTGATATTGATCTTCCTCCAATTGTAAGACTAGAAAAACAAGCAGGTGGCGTTGAGGCAATTAAAAAAGCAGCAGACTTATTATCTAACGCTAAATTTCCAGTGATATTATCTGGTGCAGGTGTAGTAATTGGTGGTGCCATTGAAGACTGTAAAAAATTAGCTGAGAAGTTAGATGCACCGGTATGTTCAGGCTATCAACACAATGATAGTTTTCCAGGAAGCCACCCATTAGCTGCTGGACCATTAGGATATAATGGATCAAAGGCTGGGATGGAATTAATTAGTAAAGCTGACGTAGTTCTTGCACTAGGTACAAGATTAAATCCTTTCTCAACTTTACCTGGTTATGGAATGGATTATTGGCCAAAAGATGCAAGTATTATCCAAGTTGACATGAACTCAGACAGAATTGGTTTAACTAAAAAAGTGTCAGTTGGAATTTGTGGAGATGCAAAATTAGTTTCTCAACAAATCTTAGCGCAACTTTCTCCAACAGCAGGAGACGCTAATAGAGAAGAGAGAAAAAATACTATTCATCAAACTAAGTCTGCTTGGTTACAAGAGTTATCAAGTTTAGATCATGAGGATGATGATGAGGGTACAGTCTGGAATGCAGAAGCTAGAAAGAGAGATGCAGACAGAATGTCCCCTAGAGAAGCTTGGAGAGGAATTCAAGCAGGAATGCCTGATGATGTAATCATATCGAGTGACATTGGAAACAATTGTGCGATTGGAAATGCTTACCCTACATTTGAAAAAGGTAGAAAGTATTTAGCACCAGGATTATTTGGTCCTTGTGGTTATGGTTTTCCAGCAATTCTTGGAGCAAAAATTGGATGTCCTAATACACCTGTGATTGGTTTTGCAGGTGACGGTGCATTTGGCATAAGCATGAACGAAATGAGTTCTGTAGCAAGACCAGAATGGCCAGCAATTTCAATGGTAATTTTTAGAAACTATCAATGGGGAGCTGAAAAAAGAAACACCACTTTATGGTTTGATGACAACTTTGTGGGAACAGAACTTGATCTTGAATTAAGCTATGCAAAAGTAGCAGATGCTTGTGGTTTAAAAGGTGTTACGGTTCGTACAATGGAAGAAACTACAGCTGCGATTAAACAATCTTGCGAAGATCAAAAGAAGGGTATTACAACATTCATTGAGGTAATTCTAAACCAAGAGCTGGGTGAACCATTCAGAAGAGACGCTATGAAAAGACCAGTTAAGGTTGCAGGAATTAAAAAAGAAGACATGATCAAACAACCTTCTTTAGTTTCATAAGATCTTTTCAAAGTAAAATAATTATAATAATCTAATTACATGAATGTAGTTAATGACAATAGTTGTAGCTGGATAAATGATCTTAATAAAAGAAATAATATAAATTTTTTAAGTAAAGACAGGTCTTGTGATTGGTTAATTGTTGGTGCTGGTTACACAGGCTTGTCTGCTGCTAGAAAATTATCAGAACTTCACCCAAATCAAAAAATTATTATAGTAGAAGCTCAATTAGCTGGTGAGGGTGCTAGTGGAAGAAATTCAGGATATCTAGTTGACACTACTCTAAATGATGGATTCACATCAAATAAAGAATTGTCTAATTATAAAAAAAAAACTGATATTTATCAATTAGGAATTGATAATATAAAAAAATTTATCAAAGAACATCAGGTAGACTGTGAATGGAATGAATCTGGTAAATATTTTGCATCATCACGTAATGATGATGAAAAAAAATTAATTAGCTTTAGCAATACACTTTCTAAATTAGGATTTGAGCACAATCTATTTAATAAAAAAGAGTTAAGTAAAAAATTAGGAACAGACTTTTACAATTTAGCACTTTATACAAAAGGAGGAATTTTATTACATCCAGGAAAATTAGTTAGAGCAATGATTGATACCTTATCTGATAATATCGAGCTATTAGAAAAATCTCAGTTAATTAAATGGGAAAAATATAAAGATAGTATTTACTGTAAATTTAAAAAAAATAAAATAATTGCAAAAAAGATTATATTCTGCACTAATGGTTTCTTAAAATCATTAGGCCTTAAAGTAAATTATAATTTTCCATTAACACTAACAGCAAGTATGACAAGACCTTTGACCGATGCTGAATTTAAATCTATTGGAGAACCAAAAGAATGGGGTGTTTTACCAGTAAGGCCAATGGGTGCAACTATTAGAATGACTAAAAATAAAAGAATTCTAATAAGAAACACTGCTGAAGTTCATAATCCTTTTCAAATGTCTAAATCAGACTTAAGTAAAAGATCTATTAAACAAAAAATTGGAATTAAGAAAAGATTTCCGCAGCTATCTGATGAGATAATTGAATCTTCATGGTCAGGCATTGTATCCAGAACAAGAAATAGCTCACAAATATTTGAAAAAATTGACGATAATATTTTTGTAGCTGGTTGTTATAATGGCTCTGGCATTGGAGTGGGCACATTATTTGGTGAGCAAATTGCAATTAAAGCAAGCAATGAAAAAACTAATGAGATTGATATTATTGAAAGCAGAAACAAGCCTAGCTGGCTACCTCCTCAACCATTTCTGGATTTAGGTGTTCGCACAAGATTAATGTATGAAAGATTTAGATCAAAAATAGATATTTAAACTGCTAATGAACTCTAATTAGAGGATAAATTTTTAAATATATAAATCATTTAATTGGTTTTATCTTTTGATTTATAACAAGAACAGCACCTAATAATAAAATAGGAAGTCCTATAAGCAAATCTATTTCCCATTCTAAATTTTCAAAAATAGTCGATATTAACATAGCAAGCACTGGCATTACTACACCGACATACCCTGCTCGGCCGGCACCTACTTTTTCAAGTAATTTTAAGTAAAAAATAAAGGCAAATATTGAACCAATAATAGAAAGATATGCCAAAGAAGCTACATAACTAAAACTATATTCAAATAAGAGTTCAGTATCTTTAATTTGAGTTACTAATAAAGTTATCAAAGAACCATATAGCATTGAATAAGCTATAGTTTCTATCAAAGGAAAATTATGGTTTAAATTTCTTTGGTGAATCATATTACCAGTTGATGCACAAAATGTACCAAGCAAAGCTAAAAATAACCCCATATGTAAACCTTTACTTAAGCTAAAATTAAAAATCTCATCATTAAAAATAACTATTATTCCAATCATGCCGATTGTTGCACCAATTAAAGTTTTTAAAGAAGGTTTCTTTTTAAAATAGAAAGCCTCACCAAGGATATTCATTATAACAACGGTTGAAAAAACAATTGCAGGGAATGCACTTATTAAATATGTATTTGATAAATAAAAGAAAACATAATTTAAAGAATAAAGAAAAATTCCAAAAAATAAAAACCAAATATGATAGTTCACAGAAAATTTTAAGTTTTTATTTTTAATTATCAGATAAATAAAAATTATTAGCGAAGCTACAAGAAATCTATAAAAAACAGAAACTAATGGATCAACATAGCCTAACTGAAATTTAATAATATACCAAGTAGGTGACCAGCAAAAAAGTGTAACTAGAAATAAGATAAAATTATTCATTATTAATTAATAAAGATATGATCTAATTAAACAATTTTTTGAATAAAATAATTAATTTTTCTTTATTTTCATAACCCATGCCGATGAATTTTGGAAAAGTTACATAACTATTTTCAACTAAAGATGAATCTGGAAATCCTCCAAAAGGTTGAAATAAACTTGGATAAATTTCATTGCCGCCTAAATTTAAGCCTGCAGCAATATTACAAGAAATTTGATGACCACCGTGAGGTATAACCCTTGTAGGACTCCAGTTATTTTTTTTCATCATATCTAAAGTTCTTAGGTACTCAACTAAACCATAACTTAATGCACAATCAAACTGTAACCAATCAGTATCATTACGCATTCCACCATAACGAATTAAATTTCTAGAATCTTGCATTGAGAATAAATTTTCACCTGTAGCCAATCCATTCTTATAAGAGTTAGATAATTCTGAGTTTAATTGGTAATCTAACGGGTCACCTGCTTCTTCGTACCATTTAAGATTATACGCCTCCATTGCCTTACCGTATTCGATAGCAGTTTTTAAATCAAATCTACCATTTGCATCAACACATAAATTTTTACCATCACCTACTAATTTTAAAACACTTTCAATTCTTTTTAAATCTTCCTTTAAAGAGGTGCCACCAATTTTTATTTTAACTGTAGTAAATCCTAAGTCCAAATAACTTTTCATTTCATCTAATAACATTGGAATATCCTTACCTGGATAATAATAACCACCTGCAGCATATACAAAAATTTTATTTGTAAACTTTCCATCACCATATCTTTTGGCTAAATGCTCGTATAAAGGCACTTGCTCAATTTTTGAAACAATATCCCATACTGCCATATCTAGAGTTCCAACAGCTGTACTTCTTTCCCCGTGACCACCAGGCTTTTCATTTTGCATTAAAATTTTCCAAATTTTTTCAGGACTAAAGTTATTACCATCTTCATTTATTAAATCTTTTTCATCAGCTTCATTTAACCTAGGTATAAATCTTTTTGTTAAGAGTTCACTAACTGCATATCTTCCATTTGAATGAAAGCCATATCCAATTACATTTTCACCATTTATTTTGACATCAGTTTTTATAGCAACAACACTACAATCCATTTTTGCAAAACTGATATAGGCGTTTTTAATTTCTGAACTGATGGGGAAAGTTTTTTCTTGAATTTCAATAATTTTCATTTTGCTTTTAATTAGTTGATTTTTATATTAATAAGTTCAAACCTTACAAATATCAAGTTTTGTAGTCAAAACTTAGTACCCATTCCTGCCTACATGCACGTTGACACCGAGACTAAAAGTAAATACTTTTCAAATTTAAATCAACAAACAAGAGGAAATATCTAATGAAATTAAAATCTTATATTATCAAATTTCTTGCCGCATTATCACTTACAGCTTTTAGTTTAAGTGCTGCTAACGCAGGTGTTACGAATATAATTCCATTTGGACCAGGTGGTGAGTCCGATGTTACTGCAAGAATGCAACAACCTTATTATAAAAGTATTTATAATGATGACATAGTTGTTCAATATAAACCAGGTGGTGGAGGATCAGTAGGTTGGTCTTCTCTAAATTCTGAAAAAAATGATGGTACTGTGATAATGGGTGTAAACCTTCCTCATATTATTATGCAACCAATTGCTAAAGGCGAAAAAGCTGGATACAAAACTGAAGATGTAAATGTTTTCTCTTTTTTTCACTATACTCCTGATGCAATCTTAGTAGAAGCATCAAGCCCTTATAAAACATTTGAAGAGCTAATGGATTTTGCTAAAAAAAACCCAGGTCAATTAACTTTTAGTGGATCTGGAACATATTCAGCAAACCATCTTTTAACTATTTCTTTAAATAAAAAAGCGAAAGTTAAAACTACTTACGTTCCCTTCAAAGGTACGGGTGCTGCTGTTCAAGCTTTACTTGGAAAACAAGTTGTAGCTGAAGCAGGTTATTCAACTGTTGCTGCTAAACAAGGATCTAAAGTTAGAATGCTTGCTGTTGCATCAGAAGAAA
>Ga0307986_10002724_pt1 | contig 12561 bp, 14 predicted proteins | sample EllFjometageno82_FD_203170 | JGI IMG/M metagenome (GOLD analysis project Ga0307986, IMG submission 203170) | Marine microbial communities from Ellis Fjord, Antarctic Ocean - #82 | ecosystem: Environmental > Aquatic > Marine > Unclassified | place: Southern Ocean | collected 2014-10-09
TACAAAATCTATTTAATTGTTTGTATTTATGGTATATCAAATCGATAATATTGGGGCATAGCCAAGCGGTAAGGCAGCGGTTTTTGATACCGCCATCCTAGGTTCGAATCCTAGTGCCCCAGCCAAATAAATGAAAAAATTATCACAAAATATAACTTTTTTGGACAAGATAAAAAAAATATTTTTTCCTTTTTATAAATCAAAAAATATTAAAAAATTATTTAATATTCTTGAAAAAAATGAGAAAAAGACGGGTAAAAATAGTGAAGTTGCCATGTTCGTTGGTGGTTGCGTAAGAAATTTTTTAACCAATGAAAATATTGAGGACATTGATATAGCATCAATTTTTTCTCCTGAAGAATTAAAAGAAAAGTTTAAAAATTCAAATTTTAAAATTATAGACACTGGTATAGAGCATGGTTCTGTAACAGTTGTCATAAATTCAAGTAAATTTGAGATTACTACATTAAGGAAAGATATAAAAACGGACGGTAGACACGCAGATGTTTTGCTCATAGGTGACTGGAAACAAGATTCAGAACGAAGAGACTTTACTATTAATGCAATTTATATGAACAGAAGAGGAAAAATATATGATCCTCAAGATGGAAGACACGATTTAAAAAAAAAAGAAATAAAATTTATTGGTAAGCCTGCATTAAGAATAGAAGAGGATTATTTAAGAATAATTAGATTTATTAGATTTTCAATCCACTATAACTGCAAACAATCTGATCCTGAAACAATAGAGTCAATTAAACTTAATCTTAATGGGATAAAAAAACTTTCCAAAGAAAGAATTTTAAGTGAACTTTATAAAATATTTAAGTTAAAAAATATTAATAATATTCTAGAGAACAAAGACATTAAAAATATTTTTTCAATTATCTTTCCTGAGTTTAAATATTTAAGTAGAATTGAGAAATTTAATCATTTATTGGAAGCAAACACTATAACTCAAACACCAGAAGAATTTTTTTCAATACTTCTGATAGATGAAAAAGATAATTTTGAATATTTCTGTCATAAATACAATATTTCTAATAAATTAAAAAAACATCTTAGTCTAATTAAAAATAATTATATCAAATTTAAAGAACAAAAAAATTATTTAAAACAAGATCTTAAAAAAAATATTTACTTAATTGGTAAGATCAATGTTAAAAAATTAATAATTTTTATCTATTGTTCTGAAAAAAAAATTTCATTTAACTTATTAAAAAAAATATTTAAAGATGTTGATAATACAAAGATTCCAAGTTTTCTATACGATGGAAAATATGTAATTGATCAAGGCTTAAAAGATGGGAAAAAAATTGGTTTTGCACTTAAAGAATTGGAAAAAAAATGGATTGAAAATAATTTTAATTTAAAGTCTCAAGAGGCTGACATTATTGTTGATAAAATAAAAAAATTAAATATATTTAATATCTAAAACTTCAAATTTTTTGTTACCGGATGGAGTTTCAACGACTATCATATCTTTAAGACCTTTTCCTATTAGTGCTTTTCCTATAGGTGACTTAAAATAGATTAAATTTTTAGATATATCTGCCTCGTCTTTTCCTACAATTTTATAAGTTTTTTTTTCATTTACTTTTGAATCTTTAACAGTAACTGTTGAACCAAAAATTATATGTCCATTGTTTTCAACTTTTTTAACATCGATTACATTTGCTCTTGCAATAGTATCATTTATTTCAATAACTCTACTTTCCATTTGAGCCTGTTGTTCTTTAGCTGCATGATATTCCGCATTTTCTTTAAGGTCACCATGAGATCTTGCTTCTGCGATAGCTGCAACAATCTGAGGTCTTTTTATACTCTTTAGTTGATCAAGTTCTAGTTTAAGCTTTTCCAAACCTGCAACTGTTATTGGTTCTTTATCCATAATATCTATATTTATTTTTTTATAACAAATCTTGAAGTAAAATCTATTTTAAATAAAGCAACTTTTTTTTTAAAAAAATATTGATCCACAGCTTTTTTCGCACCATTCCAATACCCATAGTCATCAATAATTAAGATGCCACCTTTAACTAAAAGAGGAAACAATATTTCTAGTTCTATTTTAGTACTTTCATACCAGTCAGTATCCAGTCTCAAAATCGAAATTTTTTTAGGAATATTTTTTTTTAAAGTAAGAGTTTTTTCAACTGGACCCTTTGTACATAGCAAGTTTTGGTTGAACTTTGTATTTTTTTTATAATTTTTTATTACATCGTTCAAGGAACATTCAGCTAACACAATATTTTTTTTTGGATCGACTTGTTTTTTCTTTAATGCATGCAAAATTTCTTTAGCACTTTCTTTTTTAAATGTATGGTCAAATTTCCCTGGTTCTGTCATGCCCTCAAAGGTATCATAGGCATATATCTTTTTTTTAATATTTAATTTTTCAATCATTTTTTGAAACAGAATTAAATTTCCACCTTTCCAAACTCCACATTCAACAAAATCACCTTCAGTTCTGTTATTTTTAACTTGTTCAATCGCTTTTATTAAAAAATACATTCTCTCAAAGCCAGTCATTGAGTATTTAGAGCAAATATTAAGAATTGATTTTTCAAATTTAGAAATCCCTACAAAACCATCGCTCCACTTACTTTTTTCTATTTTTATTAATCTGTATCCAAATTTTTTTGATATTGAATTTACTGTTTTAGCTATTCTGTTCATCAATAATTTACTTCCATTTAGCTTGAGGGGGCAAAGACATTAAAATTGAATCAGTGTTTCCACCTGAGTTTAATCCAAACTTAGTACCTCTATCATACAAAAGATTAAACTCAACATATCTTCCTCTCTTGAATAACTGTTGTTCTTTATCTTTTTCACTCCATTTTAATTTTTTTTTATTTATAATTATATGTTTTGCTATATCTACAAAACCTTCACCTAACTCTTGTATAAATTTAAAATTTTTTTCCCAATTCTTTATCTCGTAATCAAAAAATATACCACCTATTCCTCGTGGTTCTTTCCTGTGAGGCAAATAAAAATAAGTATCACACCATTTTTTATATTTATAATAATCTTTATGATTAGAGTTACATATTTTTTTTAATTTTTGATGAAGTATAATTTTCTCTTTTTCATCTTTAAAACTTGGCGTTACATCCACTCCACCACCGAACCATTCTTTTGTTGTTGCAATAAATCTTGTATTAAAATGCAACGCAGGTATTTTAGGATTTTTCATATGAGCAACAACAGAAATTCCTGAGGCCCAATATTTACCATTTTTTTCCGCTCCTAAAATTTTTGATCTAAATTTTTTTTCAAATTGACCAGATACAGTTGACTGATTTACTCCAACCTTGTCAAATAATTCACCGCCACTAAGGAGGTAAGAGGTTCCGCCACCTTCTTTTTTTTTATTTTTTATCCATTTTCTTTTGACAAAATTTTTAATTTTTTTTTTATTTTTTTTACAAACTTCATTTTCAAGTGCTTGAAATTGATTAATAATTTTATTCTGTAAATATTTAAACCAATCATCAGCAAATTTTTTTTTGGTTTCTATTAATTTTTTCATTTAAAAAAGTTATTTTGTTTAAGGGCTTCAGAAGCAACTATTGCAACAGTTATTGCCACATTAAGCGATCTTGCTTTTCCACTCAAGGGTACTTTTAATTTATCTTTAATTTTTTTATGAATTTCATCGGGCACACCTGCACTTTCTCGACCAAACAGAAGGCAGTCATTCTTTTCAAACCTAAATTTATGATAAATTTTTTTTGATTTAGTTGTTATTAAAACTATCCTAAATTTTGAATTTTTTTTTATAAAGCTTTCAAAGTCTGGGTATCTAATTATTTTGCTAAGCTTAATGTAGTCCATAACTACCCTCTTAAACCTTGAGTCGTCTAAATTGAATCCACAAGGTTCGATAATATGAATCTTCAAATTGAAACAAGCTGACAATCTAACAATAGCAGCTGTATTTTGAGGTATATCTGGTTTATAGAGTACTATATTTATCATTGGCGTTTAATTTATGTGTCATTCTGACCCTAGAAAAAGGATAGAATTAGTTTTAATTAATCACTCTTTAATAATAAATAGTTAATTATGAGCAAACAAGAAGATAAAAAAGAAAGAAGAGATTTTCTATTCACAGCTAGCTATACGGTTGGTGCTGTTGGCGTAGGTGCTGTGGTATGGCCGTTTATACATCAAATGAATCCGGACGAATCTGTTAAAGCATTAGCAACTACGGAGGTTGATATAAGCCAGGTTGAGCCAGGAAAATCAATTACAGTTTTATGGAGAGGCAAGCCAATTTTTGTTAAAAGAAGAACACCCGAAGAAATTCAGGAAGCAGAATCTGTAAATTTAAAAGATTTACCAGATCCCCAGAAGGATGAAGAAAGAGTTAAAGACGGAAAGAATGAATGGTTAGTTATGGTAGGAGTCTGTACACATTTAGGGTGTGTACCTTTAAAAGATAAAGGAGAATTTAATGGTTGGTTTTGTCCATGCCATGGTTCTCACTATGATGTTTCAGGAAGAGTTAGAAAAGGACCTGCGCCAAAGAACATGGAAATACCAAAGTATGAATTTATTAACAATAATACAATTAAGATTGGATAATAAAAATGAGTGATCACGAATATATACCTAAATCAAAAGCCGGTAAGTGGTTTAACGATAGGCTACCACTTTTATCTTTAGGCGCACATTTATCCGATTATCCTACGCCCAAAAATTTAAACTATTGGTGGACATTTGGTGGAATATTAACTTTCTGTTTAATTACACAGATAGTTACAGGCATAGTTTTAGCAATGCATTATGTTGCACATGCCGATCTTGCTTTTGAAAGTGTTGAAAAAATAATGAGAGACGTGAACTTCGGTTGGCTCATTAGATACATACACAGTAATGGTGCATCAATGTTTTTTCTTGCCGTATATATACATATTTTTAGATCTTTATTTTTTGGTTCATTTAAATCACCAAGAGAATTAATTTGGATAATAGGAATGTTAATTTACATTTTAATGATGGCGGCAGCATTTATGGGCTACGTATTACCTTGGGGTCAGATGAGTTTTTGGGGAGCAACGGTTATTACCAATTTGTTTAGTGCTATTCCTTTAGTTGGAGAAAGTGTCGTTACATGGCTATGGGGAGGTTACTCTGTCGACAATCCAACTCTTACTCGTTTTTTTAGTCTCCATTATTTAATTCCTTTTTTAATACTAGGCTTGGTAGTTTTACATATATGGGCATTGCACATACCTGGAAATAATAATCCTGTAGGGATAGATGTTAAAAAACCTTCAAAAGATACAGTTCCTTTTCACCCTTATATTACAGTTAAAGATATTTTTGCTTTGTTGATGTTTATGATTGTCTTTTCTGGCTTTGTATTCTTTTCACCTAATGTTTTAGGACATGCGGATAATTATATTCCTGCTAATCCACTTGTTACACCAGCCCATATTGTTCCCGAATGGTACTTGCTTCCTTTCTACGCAATCTTAAGATCCGTTCCAGACAAATTAGGTGGAGTCATACTTATGTTTGGAGCACTATTTGTTCTAATAATTTTACCTTGGCTTGATACAAGCAAGGTAAGATCGGCAGTATTTAGACCTATGTATAGACAGTTTTTTTGGATATTTGTAGTCGATGTACTTGCTCTTGGTTATTTAGGAGCGATGCCCGCCGAAGGTATTTATTTGTTTTTAGCAAGAGTGGCGACCACCTACTATTTCCTGCACTTTATTGTTGTTTTACCAGCCCTAGGTTTTCTTGAAAAAACAGATCCGCTTCCAGCAAGTATTTCAGAACCCGTTCTAACCGGTGGTTTTAGTGCCGTGCCAACTAGGTCAGATAAAATAATAAATGAAAAAAAATAGCTTTATAAAATTATTAGTAACTATTTTAATAACAACCTTTTTTTTTGGAAAGGCATACTCCTCAAGTAAAGACCTGTTGAAAATTGACTGGAGTTTTGCCGGCCCCACAGGAAAATTTGAAAGAGATTCTCTGCAAAGAGGATATCAAGTTTATAAAGAAGTATGTTCCTCATGCCACTCGATGAAATATTTAAGTTACCGAAACCTAGGTCAAAAAGGAGGCCCTGAATTTACTTTAGAAGAAGTTAAAGCCATTGCAGCTAGTTATGATGTTGAAGATGGCCCAAATAGTGAAGGTGAAATGTATGAAAGACCAGGAAGACCTTCCGATCATTTTGTAAACCCTTATCCAAATGATAATGCTGCCATTGCAGCTAATGGTGGGGCATATCCACCTGATATGTCAGTTTTAGCGAAAGCAAGGACAGGGGGCGCAAATTATATTTACTCAATATTATTGGGCTATGAAGAAAAACCAGTTGGTTTTGTTTTAGACGAGGGTGTCTATTACAACAAATACATGGATGGAAATAAAATAAAAATGATGAGTCCATTATCAGATGACTTAATAGAATACACAGATGGAACTAATGCTACTCAGGCCCAAATGGCAAAAGACGTTACAACATTTCTTACTTGGGCTGCTGAACCTCATTTAGAGGCAAGGCATAGAACAGGGACTAAGGTTATTATATACTTAATTATACTAGCAACACTTGTTTATTTTAGTATGAAGAAGATATGGTCAAGGGTTGACGCGGAAAAATAATACATCACCATCTTTAACAATATAATCTTTTCCTTCTATTCTTAATTTACCATTTTCTTTACATTTTTCAGAACTACCATATTTAATAAAATCCTCACAAGAAACAGCTTCTGCTCTTATAAAATTTTTTTCAAAATCGGTGTGTATTACAGCTGCTGCTTTCGGAGCTAAGGTGTTTTTTTTAACCGTCCATGCTCTAGATTCCTCAGGTCCTGATGTAAAATAAGTATCTAGATTTAACAAATCATAACCTTCTCTAATTAATTTTATTAAGCCTGTCTTGCCCAGACCAATTTCTTTCATAAAAGTTTCTCTTTCTTCGTTATCTAAACCCATAATTTGATCTTCTATATCAGCGCAAATAATTACTACTTTTTCATCTTGAAATGTATTTTTTACAATTTCAGTATATTTATTTCCTTTTGCAAGACTTTCTTCATCTACGTTGCAAACTATAATTTTAGGTTTAAGACTAAGTAATCCCAGCTGGTTTAAAATTTTAATATCCTCTTCATCAAATGAACTTGAGTCCTCTTCCCCTTTGTTTAATAATTCTAGTTTTTTCTCTAAAACCTGTATTTCTTTTAAGTTTAATAATTTTTTCTTTCCCTTTTCTAGCTTTTTTTGAATTATATCAATATCTGATAGGAGAATTTCTGTTTTTATAGTCTCAAGGTCCTCTAAAGGATTAATTTTGGAATTAACGTGAGTAATTTCCGCAGAGTCAAAACACCTAACCAAATGAATAATTGCATCCACTTCTCTAATATGAGAAAGAAATTTATTTCCCAGGCCCTCACCTTTGGATGCGCCTTTAACTAAACCTGCAATATCAACAAATGTTATGTTGGTAAAAATCTTTTTTTTTGAATTTGAAAGTTTTGATAGCTGATCGAGTCTTTCATCTGGCACATCAACTACACCAATATTTGGGTCTATAGTGCAAAAAGGAAAATTTGCTGCTTCAGCATTTTTTGAAGCCGTTAAAGCGTTAAACAAAGTAGATTTACCCACGTTAGGTAAGCCCACAATTCCACACTTAAAGCCCATCTAGATTAGAGATAATAGACTAGAGTTAACTTTGCTTGAAAACAGATCTATTTTTTTTTCTAATAAGGTTGGAATCAACTTAACTATATTATCGGCAATTTCTTTAATTTGATCTTCCTCATCTTCTTTAAAGTCTTCAAGAACATGATTATTGACTTTTTTTATATTTTTTGGATGTCCTATGCCAATTCTAACACGGGAATAGTCTTTTCCAATAAATTTGTCGATCGAGTCAATACCATGGTGTCCAGCACTACTTCCTGCAAACTTTGCTTTTATTTTTCCAAAATCAATGTCTAGATCATCATGAAAAACAATTACATCTTTTGCATCAATTTTAAAATAATCTATTAGTTCTTTAATAGCTGTTCCTGAGTTATTCATAAATGTTAGAGGTTTTATTGCATATACCTTGTGCCCACTTATAAGACCTGTTGTAAGTAGACCTTTGAATTTTGGTTTTTGTTTAGAAAGTTTAAAATGTGAATTTATTGAATCAATAATTCTAAAACCAATATTGTGACGGTTGTTAATATCTTTAGGTCCTGGATTACCTAAACCAACGAGTAATAACATATTTAATTATTTCTTTTCAGACTGTTTTTTTTCTGTAGCTTGAGCTTTGTCATCTTTCTTAGCTGCATCACCTTCTTTGCTTTCAACAGGTTTAGATCCCTCAGCTCCAGCTACTGCTTCGGTTCCTTCGGCAGTTTCAGCCCCTTCAACCGCAGCTCCTTCAGCAGGTTTCTCCGGCTCTTTCATTACTGTAGGCGCGGCTACAGTAGCAATAACAAAGTCTCTGCCCACAATTGTAGGAGTCACATTTTCAGGTAATTTAATAGAAGATATTTTTATACTTGTGCCAATTTCTAATCCTTTTAAATCTACAATAATTTCTTCAGGAATATTTTCTGCAGGACATTTAAGTTCAATTTTTCTTCGTACAATATTAAGGACACCGCCAATTTTTAGTCCTGGGCAGTCAATATTATTAATAAATTTTACTGGTATCTCCAGAATAATTTTTGTACCCGGTACGACTCTCATAAAATCAATGTGGATTGGTTCGTCCGAAATTACATTATAAGAAACATCTCTTGGAATTACTTTTAGTTTATTTCCATCTAAGTCAAGATCAAGTACTGATGACAAAAAAGATTCTGAATTCAAAATATTTTTAATTAGTTTTTTCTCAACCGAAATCTTTGCATTTGGATCTTTGCCACCATAAAGAATACCAGGGATAAATCCACTATCTCTTAATTTATTTAACTGACCGGTAGTAGCAGTTTCTCTTGTAGTTGCTTTTAAATTATTCATGTTTTTATTTGGATGTGCTATTTAACGTAAGTTTATCAATAAAACAAGTATTAATTGAACAAATCAGATACCGATGTTGAGTTCGAAATTCTATTTATTGCCTCCGCCATAAGAGGTGCAATAGAAATCACCTCAATTTTACTATTATTTTTTATTTTCAAAGAATTATCTATTGAATCAGTAATAATTAATTTTTTTATTTTAGATTTTTTTATTTTTTCTGCAGCATCCCCACTTAAAACAGCGTGTGTAATAAAAACATAAACATCAAGTGCACCTGCTTTTTTAAGAGCATCTACAGCATTAACAATTGTTCCACCACTATCAATGATGTCGTCAACTATAATACAATTTTTTCCTCTAACGTCTCCAATAATATTCATGACTTGCGATTTTCCTGGCTCAGGTCTTCTTTTATCTATAATTGCTAAGTCAGCTTTTATCTTAGTTGCTAACCCCCTAGTTCTTTGGACTCCTCCAATATCTGGTGACACACAAATAAGTTTTTTAGATTTAAACTTTTTTTTTATATATCTCGCGAACAAGGGAGTGGTAAATAAATTATCTACTGGGATATCAAAAAAACCCTGAATTTGTCCGGCATGTAAATCAACCGTAACTATTCTATTTGCTCCAGCATTTGTAATTAAATTTGAAACAACTTTAGCAGATATAGAGGTTCTTGGTGCAACTTTTCTATCTTGCCTAGCATAACCAAAGTAAGGAATAACAGCAGTAATATTTTTTGCGGAAGATCTTCTTAAGGCATCAATACACAAAAGCAATTCCATAATATTATCATTAGCAGGCGTGGAAGTTGATTGTATTACAAAAACACTGTTTCCTCTTATATTTTCATTTATTTCTATATAAATTTCTCCATCCGCAAATCTTTTAATATTTGTATTAATTAATTTCAGCTTAAGCTGCTTAGAAATTTGTTTGCACAATCTAGGATTACTAGTTCCAGATAAAATTTTCATGAAGATGGTGTACTTATACAGTTAAACATTTATGTTTTCAAACAAATTAATCTTTAATTAAGCTTATTACAGAAATACATCTGCCATAGTCTTTTTCGTATACTTGCTTTGATCTGCGAAAGCTAAAAAAATTTTTATTTTCTAAAAAAGTATCAAAATCTATATTTTCAACATGATTTACCTCAAGTTCTTCAAACTTTGAATTTACATAATTCCTTAAATCAAACAAAAGCTTACCTTTCCTATTTGATAAAAAAAATTTCTCATTTTTTTTTGATATGTTAATAAATTTGGCATAAAATTCTTTTCCAACTTCATAATTATTGACACCTATACAAGGTCCAATTGCTACATTAATTTTACTATTTCTACTCATCTTAGAAATTGTATTAAGTGTATTTTCTACAATCCCACTGACAGCGCCTTTCCACCCTGCGTGAACACAAGCAATAACTTGATTAACTTCATCGTAAATTAAAATAGGAACGCAATCTGCAGTCAGAACTGAAATAGCAATATTTTTTTCTCTTGTAATCAAAGCATCTGAGTCAACTCTTTGAATATGTTTATTAGCATCGTTTATTACAACAACTCTATTACTATGAGTTTGATTCATCGTAAATAAATTTTTACTATTAAGTCCTATTTGCTTAGACACTATAATTAAATTTTTTAAAACATTTTCTTTTTTGTCATCAGATCCTAAACCACAATTTAGACTACTATAAACTCCTCGAGAAACACCTCCATTTTTAGAAAAAAAACAATGATTAATATTATTAAAAGTTTTTAAATTTTTTGAAAAAAACATTAAATAAATCCTGTAGAAAATTTCTTTTTTAATTTAAAAGTAAAAATTACTTTAAATAGCTCTCCCATTTGCTTGGGGTCTAAAAGCCTCTTTAGTTTATAATAAATTTTTGATTTTTCTTGAAAGCTCATTTTTTTACTCAGTATTTCTGCTCTATCAATAATACCCATTTTTTTTAAAAAAAATGCCTGTGTAACTATATTATTTGTTTTAAGATTTTTTCTTTTAAAATAAGTTTTTAGCAAGTTAAAGTTTACCAAAGAAGTTATGTCTGCATCTCCTATATTACTAAATAACATATTTTTTTTATGATTTCTTACTGATTGCAACGTATCGTAACTATTCTGTTTTAAAAACCCATAGTCAATCAGAAGTAAACCTCCCCCCAGCCTCTTGATAGCACTTGTGATTAAATCTAATTCATTAAAACCTTGTTTGGGAAACTCAATAAAAGATTGATTTTTAGTAAGTTTGAATTTCTTCAATTCTTTTATAGTTCTTAAGTCAGTTTTTTTTAGAAAAGTTTTAATCTTTACATTGTTAATTAATTCTACGAACTTTTCATAAAATGTATTATTAATTCTTTTATATTGCTTTATAGGAATTGCATCAAAAAATTCATTACCCAAGAAAATAACTGGACCAGACTTAATACTTTTAAAGTTTTTAACCCACCTTATCTTTTCTCCAAAAAGATTTTTTTTCTGTAACTGTGTTAAAATTTTACTTTTTTCATATAAAAAAATATTTGTAGATTTAAAAAAGTTGGGAAATTTTTTAAAAACCTTAATTAATGTTGAGTTCATTTGCCCGCTACCTGGTCCAAGTTCAACAACGTTGAATGTTTTAGGTTTATTTAAATGTTCCCACAGTGAGACAATCCAAAGAGCTAGTATTTCACTGTATAAAAATGAAATTTCCGGTGCAGTTACAAAATCCCCACGTTTTCCAAAAGGAATTTTTTTTGAGTAGTAGCCATAATTTTTATCATAAAGCACATTTGAAATAAATTTATCAAGAGGGATTTTTTTTGATTTAGGAAAATATTTATTTATAGATTTCATTATTTTTTATTTTTACTAAAATAAATATTCCAGTCAGGATCATGATAGCGCTCAAAATAGATCCCATACTAAATAAATTAAAAAGATAGCCAATTTGTATATCAGGCTCTCTAAAGTGTTCGGCAAAAATTCTAAACACACCGTACAAGATCATGAATATGCTTGAGCATAAACCAATTTTAATATCCTTTTTTAAAATTACAATTATTAAGATTGAAAAAAGAATAGCTCCTTCTAGAACAGCCTCATAAAGTTGGGAAGGGTGTCTTGGCACCATATCAATTTTTGGAAAAATCACAGACCAAAAAAAATTACTCGGTTTTCCATAAAGTTCACCATTTATAAAATTTGCTATTCTTCCAAAAAAAATACCAAGAGGTGCTACACACGCTATAATATCTAAGAAAAAAAAAGAATTAATTTTTATTTTTTTGGAAAAAAGATATGTACCCAATATTACACCTATCATAGCACCATGAAAAGACATACCGCCTTCCCAAATTTTAAAAATATTGATAGGATTATTTAAATAATAAGAGAAATTATAAAAAATTATATACCCAATTCTACCACCCAATATTATTGAAATAATTATATAGCTTATTAAATCATCAAAGAGTTTGATGTCAAAAAATATAACTTTATTTTGAATTTTATAAACGATTATTTTCTTTGCTAGCCACCAACCAATTAA
>Ga0307986_10002726_pt1 | contig 12558 bp, 11 predicted proteins | sample EllFjometageno82_FD_203170 | JGI IMG/M metagenome (GOLD analysis project Ga0307986, IMG submission 203170) | Marine microbial communities from Ellis Fjord, Antarctic Ocean - #82 | ecosystem: Environmental > Aquatic > Marine > Unclassified | place: Southern Ocean | collected 2014-10-09
CTATGATGTAACTGGTATTACATTAAAATTATATAATGATAATAAAGCCTCTAAAGAGGGTAGACAATGTTGTGCGGGACAAGATATTCTTGACGCTAAAAGAGTTTCAGAGCATTTAAATATAAATCATAAAATACTATTTTATCAAAAAAAATTTAAAGAAGAGGTAATAGATTCATTTATAGATAGTTATACAGCTGGAGAAACGCCAATACCCTGCGTGCAATGTAATCAAACTGTTAAATTTAGAGACTTATTTAAATATGCGAAAGAACTTAAAGCGGACGCCTTAGTAACAGGCCACTACGTAAGTAGACTTCAGAGAAATGGAAAAGTAAGCATGTATAGAGCAAAAGACCACAACAGAGACCAAAGTTATTTTTTATTTAGCACCACCCAAGAACAATTAGACTATCTAAGGTTCCCACTAGGAGAAATTGAAAAAAATGAAACTAGGAACATTGCCAATAAACTAAGTTTAAATGTAGCAGACAAACCTGACAGCCAAGATATTTGTTTTGTCCCTAATGGAGACTACAGTTCGGTTATTAAAAAATTTAGACCAGAGTCTTTTAAATCTGGCAATATATTGGACCTTTCTGGAAAAAAATTAGGAGAGCACGAAGGAATAATCAATTACACAATAGGTCAAAGAAAAGGGATTAAAATCTCAAGAAGAGAACCTTTATACGTTGTAAACATAGATGCAGACAAAAATACAATTATCGTTGGTCCAAAAGAGTCTTTGATTGTTCAAAATATGCAATTAAGAGATTTAAATTTATTAGGTTCTGAAAAGGAGTTTAATAAAATAATTTTTATAAAAGTTAGATCAACAGGTGGGTTATTAAAAGCAAAAATAAGTTTTAAAGATAAATCTTCTAATGTAGAGATAATAGATGGAGAAGCAGGAATTGCCCCAGGTCAAGCATGTGTTTTTTATTCTAGAGACGATCATGGGGATAAACTTTTAGGCGGCGGCTGGGTTTGCAAGACAATAAACAAAAATTTACCCACGTAATCAACAGGTAAAAATTTACGCAACTATTAAGTGATACATTTATATATTTGGATATGATTTAATAATTATGAATTAAGAGGCAACTCTTAACTGGCCATTTAGGGAAAAGCCGAGAGGTTCAAGCTTAAAGGGCAGAAAGATGGAAATAGTAGCGCTATTCATTTTCATCGACAGGCTTGGCGGTAGCGACTACAACGACGAGCCAAAACTTAAGAATTGTGAGGCGCAAGCCTCCAATTCTTTGGGTTAAAAAATCTCACCTAAACTTAAAAAAAAACTCGCAATAAACTAGTTAGTCTTTTTCCAAAAAAAACGTGTAAACAAATAAAATAATATTACACCAATAAAGTAATTCCACTCCAGACCATGTTTCAGATGCACATTGCCACTTTCAATCAATATTGGAATACTTATTAACGCAACAAATATTAGAAGTGATACTAACCATATTTTTAACTTTAAAATATTTGGATTAAATAGATTTAATAACTTTATCTTAAGTTTATAAAAATTAATTACTAAAATACTTTGTGCCACTATTTCGAATATAATAAAACTCAATAAAACAGCTCTCCTTAAAAATTTAAAAATTTTGACATCTGTTTCTAAGCCAAGCAGCAAAGAGTGGGTGCCAAGGAAAATTGCTGATAAAACACCAAATATCATAAAAATATTTTTTTTACCAGGTGTGTTTTTAAAATGATTAATCAATAAATTATTTTTGCACCAATAAAAGTAAAGCAAAATAGAAGTAATAATCATGCTAGGCTTAAAAATTAAAAATTGAGGATATGTTCTAGAGGCTCTACTTATAGAAAGACTCCCGTCTAGGTATGGAATAGTAAATCCTGACCTGCCAATATAATCTACCCTAAATATAGTCTGTTCAAATAAAGGGCTATTAGTAGATATAAAAAGACATAAATTTATTGAAATTAAAGGAATAAAAAAAATCCATAATGTTAAATTTCTTATTTTGTTTATTTCATTCATTAAAAAATTTCTGATAAATTAAAAATTGTATTCTTAATTATTTTTATGCCAGCATATGAAAGATGGTTCTGCCAATAGGTTTGTTTTAAAGTCCATAGAGAACAATATAACAACACAAAGATAAATAAAATGTTTTTATTGATTTTAACTAAAAAACTACCAGTTAACATGTTCTCAAAAATATTTTTTTTGAATAAAAATATTCTTAGGAAAGAAAATAAAGTAAATAAATAAATTAAATGAACAATTCTAGCCCAATCAGTTGCTATAAATAATATTCCAGTAGAAGATATTGCAAACAAAAATAAAAGTTTAATTTTTATATCTTTAGAATTGTTCCAAAAGTAAATATATAAAATTATTATAGGATGAGAGTAAATTATGTATCTAAAGATTGAACTTATTTTAAAACCTTCTCGAAAAAAAGGCATTTGCTCAAAGACATTTTGATTCATCCAGCTAAAAGTACAGTTCTGATCATTTAAAGTTATTTCCACACCATGTTTTAAATGTACACTTTGAAAAACAGCATTAAGATCATTTTTACCGTAGAAATACAAATGTAAAAAAATAAATAAAATTAAAACTAGTATTGCTATAAAAATTTCAAGATTTTTAATCTTTAAGTTATTTTCTTTTAAAAAAAGATAATATATAAATAAAAAAAAGGGATAGCAGAATAATGTTAACTCATAAAAAAAACTTAGCAGTATTAGCCCGCCAAGACCTACAAAGTAAATTAAACTCCTGTTAATTAAATTTAAAGTTAAATAGTAAAAAAATAAAAAAAAAGTTATTACAAAAATTTCTCGGGTTAGTATTAAAACTGGTAGAGGTATACTGAGCTGAACAAGGGGATATAAAAAATTAAGAGGAGAAAATATAAAAAAATAAAATAAAACATTAGTATTATAATTTTTTGTTATTTGATAAAAATAATAAAAAAAAATTGAGTAAATTAACAAGTAACTAGTAAAAATTACATTTACAAAATTTAAATTAAAATAATACGATATTGATGATATAGAATGACCAAACAGTCCTCTTCTTACAAAACCGCCATCATAAGTTAATAAAAAGCATTTTAGTAAATCAGCAGATATATCACTTTTGTGAACTGTAAAAATGTTGAGAATATAAAGTGAATAAAAAAAAAGTATTAAAATTAAATAATTTTTTTTACCGGTGCTCATAGTATATTTTCTAAAATAAATTATTTATCTTTAATAAAAAAAATAAGTAAATCTTATTTCTTTTTATTACGTTTTCTAGCTCTTCTTTTTTTAGAGCCGATTTTTCGTCTACCTCTGTGTTTTTTTGGGTATCCCATAATTTTGTCTCCTTTTTTTTATATTTTATTTGTATAAATATATATATAAAGTTTTAATTCTTGTTTGATTATACTTAATTTATGAAAAAGTCTATAAACACAATCTTAAAACATACTTCACAAGATAAAATTAATAAGTCGGCTAACCCAGCGGTAGTTCGAGCGTCTACTATTCTATTTAATTCACTGCAAGAGCTTGAAACTCATAATAAAAGAATCTCACAAAGAAAAAAAATTACTCACTACAGTTATGGACGTTTCGGTAGCCAAACAACTATTGAACTAGAAAATATTATCAAAGAATTGGAAAAAGCTTACCACGTGTTTTTAACCGGTACTGGATTTGGGGGTATATCTTTAGCGTTAATGAGTCTGTGTAGACCGGGAGATGAAATTTTAGTTTCAGATAATGTTTACGGTCCAACAAGAGAAATTACAGAAGATTTTCTAAAAGAATTTAATATTAATGCAAAATTTTATAATCCAGAAAGTTTTGAAGATTTAAAAAACAAAGTAACAAAAAAAACAAAAATGATTTTAGTAGAAAACCCTGGAAGTAATACTTTTGAGTTTCAGGATCTAGCAAAAATAGTTAAACTTGCCAAAAATAAAAACATTATAACACTTCTAGACAACACATGGGGAACTGCTCTTTATTTAAAACCTCTTAAAATAGGTTTTGATATTTCATTTTGCTCTGCAACTAAATATTTATCTGGACATTCTGATGCTATGGGAGGAACTTTATCTGTGAATAAGAAAGTTTTTAAAAAAATAATGACCTTTTACAAACTATCTGGGTACAGAATGTCAGCTGACGAAGCTTATTTGATCATAAGGGGTCTAAGAACTCTAGATGTTAGATTAAAACTACATCAAGAAAATACTAAAAAAATTATTAATTTTCTAAATCGGCAAAAAAAAATAAAAGAAATACTTTATCCTCATAAGCCATCATCTAAAAATTACAAACTTTGGAAGAAATATTATTCCGGCGCTTCAGGATTGTTGTCTATTGTTATTAAGAGTAAAAACAAAGCATCTGTTATAAAATTTGTAAATTCTCTTGAACTATTTGGCATTGGTTATAGCTGGGGTGGTTTTGAAAGTTTAGTGCTTTTGCAAGAGCTCCGAAAAAGCACGGAATACACTAAAGGTAGAAAGTATTTTAGATTTAGTAAAGATGAGCATATTGTTAGGTTACATATTGGTTTGGAGGATCCCAATGATTTAATAAATGATTTAAAAAATTCTTTAAAATTTATTAAATAAAATCTCAAGCTGTTCTTAAGATAGGCTTCTCATCAATTGGTAAATGAATAAACCCAGCAAACACAGAAAGTATAATAGAAAGATACCACACAATATCATAACTTCCGTAAGTATCAAAAAAATACCCACCTAAATAAGCGCCTAAAAAAGACCCAACCTGATGACTAAAGAAAACGATTCCAAAAAGAGTTGCTAAATATTTAGTACCAAATATTTGTGCTACAATTCCATTGGTAGGGGGAATAGTTGCCAACCACAAAATTCCAAATAAAACTCCAAATGCTAGAGCCGTGAAGATTGATGGCGGCAAGAAAAGAAACAAAGTAAGAATTACACCACGAGAAAAGTAAAGAATACTTAAAAGAATTTTTTTACTATACTTTGAAGCAAGAAAACCCATTCCGATAGTACCAAAAATATTAAAAAAACCAATTAAAGCTAAAATTGCTGCAGCCGTCCAATCCGGCAACCCTTTTTGCTGAACATACCCAGGAATATGAGTTGCAACTAAAGTAATTTGAAAACCACAAACAAAAAAACCTGCAATTAAAAGCATATAACCTTTGTGTTTAAAGGCTTCCTTCATCGCTTTTAAAGCAGTCTGATCCCTTGTAAAAGAGTTGTTTGTTGTGTCTACGTAATCTTTTTTGAACAAAAAAAGAGAACAAATAGCTGCAAAAATTAAAAAATATATAAAGAATTGAATTGTGTTTTGCCAACCATGAACATCATTAGAAAACTTTGTAAATAAAGGCATGATGAAAAAACCAATTGATGCAGAACCAGTTACGATTCCTACAGATATTGTTCTATTTTTATCTGAAAAAAACTTTCCTACTGCTGCAACAGGAACAGAAACTGCTGTGCCTCCAAGTGCTGTTCCAATAACGACACCCATACTCATTAAAAAAATTGAATTAGAAGCCGGCTGAGTTAAAACTATATAGGAACCGATAATGTAAAAAATAAAAGCTACAAATGCAGCTCTATTTGATCCGTACTTATCTGCAACCAATCCAAATAAAGGTGCCGTAATTCCCCAAAAAAGCATTTGCACACCAATGGCTAATCCAAATTGCGTTCTGTTAATTCCTAAATCACTATCAAAAAATTGGTAAAATAAACCCCAGGTCTGCCTAATACCCATAGAAACAAGGACGACTAAACTTCCAGCGACTAAAACGATTATAGCTTTTTTGTTTTGAAAAAATTTGTCTTGCATTTAAGAATAATTAGCATTTTCTTATGATATTAACAATTACATCTTACAGTTGTAGATATTTTAATTGTATTTTTATCTATGATTTGAAAAAGTTGCATCAACCAAGGAGATTAAATGTTTTCAAATGAACTAAATAAAAAATTAGATAAACACCACTTATTAAATCACCCATTCTACAAATCGTGGAATGAAGGAAAATTGACAAGAGAAATTATTAAAGATTATGCCGAACAATATTACCAACATGTAAAAGCATTCCCTAGATATATTAGCGCTACCCATTCTTTATGTGATGATATTGAAAAAAGAAAAATTCTTTTAGAAAACTTAAATGACGAAGAAAATAGAGAAGCAGACCACCCAAAGCTTTGGAAAAATTTTGCATTAGCTATGGGCGCTAATTCAGAAGAATTAGAAAAAATTAAACCATATCAGTTTACCCAAGACATGATTGATAATTTCTTTAAAAACGGAAGATCAACTTATGCTGAAGGACTTGCATCTCTATATACTTATGAGAGACAAATTCCTGAAATCGCGGAAACAAAAATTCAAGGATTGAAAAAATTTTATGGAGTTACATCTAAAGAAGGTTTAGAATTTTTTGTAGCTCATAAAGAAGCAGATGTATATCATAGAATAGAATGTGAAAAATTGTTAGACGGGCTTTCTGAAGAAGAACAGAGCAAAGCCGAAGCTGCAGCGTTGTCAACAGCAAAATATCTTTGGAATTTTTTAAGCGGTATGTCTGCAAAACATAATTTACAAACAGCAGCTTAAAGTTTCTAATTATAATTGCCGGTGTTAAAATCTTTAAATAGTTTTTTCCTAATTATTTTTATTAGTGCCTCATTTATAATTGTAGGCGAGTTTATGTTATGGACTTTTTGGTCTTTAACTAAATCATCTAAATTAGACACAATAGAGGGCAATAAAATATTTAAAATTTATAACTTGCATAAAAACAACAAGTACCCAAAAAACCCAGAAAATTTTCTTAAAGTAGCAGTTTTTGGGGGCTCTAGCACAGCAGGAAATTATATTGAGTTTAATTTTTCTAATGTTGTTAGCCAGGATTTAAAAGAAATAATTGGATCAAATATTTTTGTCAAAAATTATGGCGGGTTAGGGGAGTCTTTTTATAAAGAACAAGCTGAAATCTTAAAAAAAACTATACCCTACTACGATATATTTATAATTTATTCCGGAAATAATGAATGGGTTAATCTATACAATGAAAATTGTGGCATCAAAACTTTTAATGTTATAATTGAATCTTGTGAAAATCTTGAGATAGACAGAAAAAAAAGAATTTCTTTAGTTACAGAAGAGCTTTACAAAAAAAAAATTCACAAATTTAATTTATTTAAATTTTTAGAGTCTAAAAGTAGAATCTATGCAATATTATTTAAAGTTAATTATTATATATCTAAAATTTTTACTAAAAATATAGAAGAAGAAAAAGATGATTCATTTTTTAAAGAAACAGGATTAGTTAGACCAAAAATATCAGAATTAAACAAAGCTTTTTCAGATAAAAAAATTGATCAAATACCACAAAAATTTGAGTCTGATTTAAAAAAAATAATAAAAAATATAAAAAAAGAAAAGAAATTTTTAATTTTAGTTGGTGTTTCTGGCAATGAGTTTTGGCCACCATTTTTTTCAAAATTATCAAAGAATTTAAGTAATAGTGAGGTTAATTTTTTAAACGCTAAATTCACTTCAATAGAAAAAAATATAAAGACTAAAAATTTCTTACAAGCACAAAAAGAAACAGAGGAAATACTCTTTAAAGAACCAGACCACGCCTATGCAAACTTCTTAATGGGTAAAATAAGTATTAAACTAGATAAAATAGAGGCTTCGTGGAATTATCTTGAAAAAGCCATTGATGAAGATGGTTTTCCTATCAGAAGCTTATCTAAAATTAACCATTTATTAAAAAAGCAATCAGCATTAAATGACAAAAATGTATCCTATGTTGATTTTCCAAAAGTTATAAGAAAAATCACAGTTAACAATCCATCTAATCCAGCTTTGTTTGAAGATTGGGTTCATCCCAAAGTCCTTAGTCATATAATAATTGGAAGGTTGTCTTCATGTGAAATAATAAAACATATAAAGCTTGAAACAGCTAAAACAAAATATTTTTGTGATAAATCTGTAGAATATAAAAACCTTGAAACTATTTATGGTTATTATAAAAAAAAATTTAAAATTTCAGAAAAAAATATAATTGAAGCTAGAAAAAAAATTTATCGTTGGATTATTTTAGTATCAAGAATCTCAGCACACCCAGAACATTTTTATAAAATTGCTGAAAGAAATCTCATATATCAGTATCCTAATTATAAAAATGGTAAAGATGATACAGTTAAATATCTTATTTTATCTTCCTTTTTTAAAACAGCGCAAGGAATAAACTGTAACGATGTAAAAGAAAATATTTACAAAGCATTTAGTATTTCACCAGATATTTTTTATCAGACATTAGACAATCCATTCAGTTTTCCAGAAAAACACATTAATATAAAAAGTATTTTTAATCTTTCAGGAGTAAAAGTAAAAAATCTTGATCCAAAAAAAAACTCAGGACAAATATGCAATAATTTAGATTAAATTATTAAAATATATTGATTATAAAATAATAAACTATAAAAGAAAACTATGAAAAAATCTTCAGATAAAAGCTTTGGAATTTTATTTTTTATCGTATTTCTTCTGATAGCTATTTGGCCTTTGTTTGGAGATGGCTCAATTAGATATTGGTCCTTAGTTGTAGCCTTTATTTTTTTTGCAATAGCCCTTTTGAAACAGGAATTACTTAAACCTTTAAATATTGCCTGGATAAAATTTGGAGAGATACTTGGAAAAGTTATTGCGCCAATCGTTATGGCTTTAGTCTTTTTTATAATTTTAACACCAACAAGTATAATAGTACGTATATTTGGAAAAGATCTTTTAAAACTTAAATTTTCAAAAGATAGTTCTTATTGGATTAAGAGAGAAAAAAATATCACATCAATGGACAAACAATTCTAATGATCGAATTTATAAAAGAGTTTTGGGAGTTTTTGAAAGTAAGAAAAAAATATTGGCTTTTACCTATAATAATAGTTTTAGCTTTATTTGGAATTTTAATAGTTTTGAGTCAAGGATCTGCAGTAGCGCCTTTTTTATATACTGTCTTCTAATGATTAATATTTTAGTGAACATGTCTAAAAACAATATATATTCCATATAGACAAATATTATTAATGAATCAATTTATTAAAAAAGAGTTTTTAAAAAAAGATCTTCTTAAAGAAGATCTTATTTACAAGAATGTACTTAACAAGGACAGCACCCAAGAAGTTGCAGATTTTTATAAAACAAGTCCTTTTCCTAATTATAAAAATAATGATAATAAACTTACTATTCTTGAAAAGGGAGATAAAAATTTTCTTCCATCTAATTTTAAAAAATTTATAGGTTTCAATAAAAAAGTTTTAGAGGTTGGGTGTGGCACGGGACAAATAGCTTTGTATTTTTCTATTGGAACAAATAATCGAGTTGTCGGTTTAGACGCTACAATAGATTCTTTAAAGCTTGCAAATAATTTTGCCAAGAAAAATGAAATTCATAATGTTAATTTTGTAAATGCAGACATATTTGATGATGTTTTGCAGGATAATTTTTTTGATTTTATTTGGTGTAATGGTGTTTTACACCATACTAAAAATCCTTATGAAGCATTTAAAATTGTGACAAAATCTCTAAAAAATAAAGGCTATATTCTTGTCGGTTTATACAATCGCATTGGCAGAATTAGAACTATAATAAGAAAATATATTTATAAAATATTTGGAACTAAATTATTGATTTTTTTAGACCCAACTTTAAGAAATTTAAAATTAGATGAGGAAGAAAAAATATCATGGATAAGGGATCAATATCACCATCCAATTGAAAGCTTGCATACAATTGATGAAGTTTTAAGATGGTTTTCCAAAAATAATATTGATTTTATTAATTCAATACCACAAAGTGCATTTGATGAAAAATCAGCAGATAATCTTTTTGCCAAAAAATCCAAAGGAAGTTTATTTTCGAGACTATTTAACCAGTTCAATATGATTTTTAATAACCTAGGTTCAGATGGTGGTTTATTTTTAGTTATAGGAATGAAAAATGAAAGTTAATAACTTAACCAGTTAATTTTATGATGGAATTTATTAAAGAATTTTTTGAGTTTTTAAAAATCAGAAAAAAATATTTTCTCTTACCAATTATACTGGCTTTAGCCATATTTGGTTTTTTAATTGTATTAAGCCAAGGATCTGTAGTAGCTCCTTTTATTTACACTTTATTTTAATGGTTAATATTTTAGGAATTTCAGCTTTTTATCACGACAGTGCAGCTGCGCTTATTCAAGACGGGGAAATTATTGCAGCGGCACAAGAAGAAAGATTTTCTAGAATAAAACATGATGAAAGATTTCCCAAAAACGCTATAAAATATGTACTTGAAGAAGGAAACGTAAAACTAAATCAAATAGATTACGTAGTTTTTTTTGAAAAACCATTTCTTAAATTTGAAAGATTACTTGAAACTTATATGGCTTTTGCTCCAAGGGGCTTTAAATCTTTCTCTATGGCAATGCCACTATGGCTTAGAGAGAAACTTTTTCAGAAAAAATTCCTATTTGATCTTTTACAAGAATTGGATGAAAATTTTAAAGATATTAAAAAATTAAAATTCTCAGAACATCATTATAGCCATGCTGCCAGTGCCTTTTATCCATCACCTTTTGAAGAAGCTATAATATTAACTTTAGATGGAGTAGGTGAGTGGGCAACAACCACAGTTGCTCATGGTAAGGGCAATGAAATAAAGATGCTTAAAGAAATACATTTTCCTCACTCGCTAGGTCTTCTTTACTCTGCTTTCACTTATTACACTGGTTTTAAAGTCAATAGTGGAGAGTATAAAGTTATGGGTTTAGCACCGTATGGCAAACCTATTTATAAAGATTTAATTCTAAATAATTTAATTGATCTAAAAGAAGATGGTACTTTTAGATTAGATATGAGTTATTTTGATTTTGCAACAGGTCTAACAATGACTAATAAAAAATTTGATAGTTTATTTGGTCAACCAGTAAGAAAGAAAGAAGGTGAAATGTTAACTCAATTTCATATGGATATTGCCTCATCAGTTCAAGCAGTCACAGAAGAGATTGTTCTTCGGCTTACAAAGGATACTGCTAAAGAGTATAAAATTAAAAACCTTTGTATGGCAGGTGGTGTAGCTCTAAATTGTGTTGCCAACGGAAAAGTTTTAAAAAATAAAGTATTTGAAAATATTTGGATACAACCTGCAGCTGGTGATGCTGGTGGTTCTTTAGGTGCTGCTTTGGCTTATTGGCATCAAGCACTAGAAAATCCTAGAAAAATTAATGTTAACGACAGCATGAAAGGTTCTTATTTGGGGCCAAGATTTAAAAATTCAGAGATAGAAAAAGAACTTTCGTCTCTTGGAGTAAGTTTCAAAAAGTATGATGAAGAAGAATTAATAAACGTTTTATCTGATGAAATAAGCAAAGAAAAAACAGTCGGTTGGTTTCAAGGTAGAATGGAGTTTGGCCCAAGAGCTTTAGGTGGAAGATCAATCTTAGCTGACCCTAGGTCAGAAAAAATACAAAAAGAACTTAATTTAAAAGTTAAATTTAGAGAAAGCTTTAGACCTTTTGCACCTTCAGTTTTATATGAAGATGTAAGCCAATGGTTTGATTTAAAAGTGTCAAGTCCTTATATGCTTTTAGTTGCTGACGTTAAAAAAGAAATACAAATATCAATGACAGAAACACAAGAAAAACTGTTTGGGATAGAAAAATTAAATATTAAAAGATCTAAAATACCTGCTGTAACCCACGTAGATTATTCAGCAAGAGTTCAAACGGTCCACATTGAAACTAATCCAAGATATTATAAGTTATTACAGAAATTTAAAGAAATTACAGGATGTCCAGTTTTAGTAAATACTTCGTTTAATATAAGAGGCGAACCAATTGTATGTTCAATTAAAGATGCTTATAAGTGTTTCATGGGAACAAATTTAGATATTCTAGTTATAGAGAATTTTATTATATTTAAAAGCAATCAGAATGAAAATTTATACACAAATTATAAATCAGAATTTGAACTTGACTAAGTAACTCTTTTTTATTTGAAATACCATGAAAAAATTTAAACTTAAGACAAAAATAATTAATTTAATCATTTCTTTATTTATTTTCGTATTTGTTATTGAACTCATCTCTTTCTCTTTAAACAAGTTAGATAATACTAAGCTTTTTAGAATCCGTGTTTTTAATGAAATAACTAATGATAAAAGAGTTTTTACATTAAAAAAAAATATTTCACACATTGAAAAAAGAATTGAAACAGATAATAAAAGTTGGGAATTGTATACATCTGCAAAAGGAATAAGAGTAGGAAAAAATCACAAAATAAGAAATAAAAATGATTTTTTATTTTTAGGTGACTCAGTTCCATTTGGATGGGGAGTTAATTATGAAAATTCTTTGCCATCTTATTTTCAAAATTCAAATGAGAATTTTAATATAATAAATGGTGCAGTGCCTTCATATGCTCTAAATCAAACAATTGAAAGATTCTTTATAGAATTCAAAGATCTTGATAACTTAGAGTATGTTTATTTACAAGACATTGACCC
>Ga0307986_10002727_pt1 | contig 12555 bp, 4 predicted proteins | sample EllFjometageno82_FD_203170 | JGI IMG/M metagenome (GOLD analysis project Ga0307986, IMG submission 203170) | Marine microbial communities from Ellis Fjord, Antarctic Ocean - #82 | ecosystem: Environmental > Aquatic > Marine > Unclassified | place: Southern Ocean | collected 2014-10-09
TGATCAGCATCATCTGAAACATCTCCAACACCATCACCATCACTATCAAGTTGATCAGGATTACTGACAAGAGGACTATTGTCTAATATATCTACAATACCATCACCATCAGTATCATCTAGTGGAGATGCAGCAACAGTTTGTAACTGAATTGCAGTAGTATTTCCTTCTGGAACTACAAGATTTCTTTGCGTAACCGCAATGGGTTTTGCAGATTCACCATCATTTGTATTAATATTAACAATTTCCACCTCATAGATATTATCCTGGTTATGATCTTGAGGATTTTCAAAATCAGGAGGAACAATAAAGTCTAAATAATCATCGGATTCACCTTCACCATTTTTCTGAACCTCTGGTGATCGAATTGTAAACAGACTTGCATCTGCACCTCCAGTAATTTTCTTTTTAATCTTCCATTTACCAACACCTTTTTCACCTTTAGGATTAAGGTAACGTGTATGATCTACTTTCGAACTACTGGTTTCATCTTCAAGATTAAATACAGCGAGTTCGAAGCTTGAAATAGTATTTGTATTAGGTATATCGAGGACATTTAATTCCATATTTGCGATAGCAGATAAGTTTTTATCGTTGGTTGCTCTCACTTGAAAATATATTTTCACTTCTTCCTCAAAATCAGTTCGACCAACTATAAATATAGAATCATTCTGAATCTCAAACAGTTCACTTTTTTCACTATCAACAATTTGAAGAGCTATATTTGAAATATCTCCTGCAAGTTGAGCATTTGGATCTTCAACAATTATCTTACCCAGATATTCTCTAATTCCTGAATCAATTGAATCACGACTATTTTCTGTTTTCTCAAAAACTTGTGATTGTATTTTAGGGGCTAAAAATGGACATCCTTTATTGTCTATAAGAGTTCCGATAGGAGTGCTAGGACATTTGTCAATACTGTTAAGTACGCCATCTTGATCATCATCTCCATCAATTTGAGCAGCCGAACATCCATATCCATCAACTTTTATCCCTTCAGGAGTAGCAGTACAACGATCTAAACCATTAGCCACACCATCACTATCATCATCTTTTTGGAAAACAGAGCAACCGTTTTCATTTACTTCTTCAAAAGGATTTGTATCAGGACATTGATCATCATAATTATTAACCCCATCAAAATCAGAATCAATATCAATTTGAGCTTCTGAACATCCATTTGAATTTACTTTAGAGTATGGTGCAGTATTAGGACAATAGTCTTTACTATTTTCAATTCCATCGAAATCAGTATCATCTTCTTTTTGCTTTATAGAGCAACCATATTGATCTACTTCTTCACCAGGTTCTGTATTTGGGCATAGATCTATATCATCTGAAACTTTATCATAATCACTGTCCGATTCATTTAGAGGGCAACCAAAAGGATCAACAGCTAAACCACTTTCTGTTCCTGGACACAAGTCATCTTCATTTAAAACTCCATCAAGATCAGTATCTGTATCAGTTTGTTGAACAGTTTCACTAGGAGTACACCCAAATTCATCAACTATAGTTCCTGCTGTTGTTTCAGGGCATCTGTCTAATGAGTTTATAACACCATCTCTGTCATCATCAGCACTTTCTTCTGATTCCTTTTCTTCTTTTTCACTACAACCATTTTCGTTAACAGCTATTCCTATTGGTGATTCTGGACATTCATCAAATTCATTAGGAATTCCATCTAAGTCCCCGTCAATTTGTTTATCAGAACATCCATATTCATTTACATATTCATTTTCAGGAGTATCTGGGCAAGCATCAAATTCGTCAACAACTCCATCGAGATCACTATCAGAATCTACAAGAGCACATCCATTTTCATCAACTAGCTGTCCATTTGGAGTATCAGGACAAAGGTCATTAGAATTTTCAACACCATCATTATCAGTATCAAACTCACTAACATATCCACATTCAACGGAATAGAATGCAGTGCCATTTATTTTCCATCCCTGTGGAATATTAGTTAGTTGATCTTCAGATACACTTATACAAGTTATATCTGTATTGATTACTTCTAAATATTCAAGATTATCAAGTGAAGAAATATCAATATTTTGAATTGGTGTATTGTTTAAACGAAGTCTTTCAATTTCTGGACTAGATGAAACATCTATTGAATTGATTGCATTATTACCAATATTTAAATCAGTCAATGATGGAATTCCAGAAACATCTATGAAAGTCAGTTGATTATTGTTTAAAGATAATTTTTGAATATCGGGAATGTCGTATGTGTCTATTTCCGAAATTAAATTATCATCTGCAATTAGTACTTGAATATATGGAATGCTATATGTATCTATGAAGAATAAATTATTTCCAGAGACAATAAGTTCTGTTAGTCCAGAAAAAGATTCTAAACCTGTTAAATCATCTATTTTACTTCCATCGGAGCGTTCAGATGAACTCAAATTTAAAACTTTAATGTATTGAAGAGGTTCTGTATCTACATAATTGTCAATTAAATCATCTAGACCTAAATCAATTAATGTTTGTTCAAAAGCATTATCAGGGATAAATGTTTTACCCTCTTGAGAAGCATCATATGAACAACCAAATTCATTTACATCTTCATCAATTGAAGTTTCTGGACATGCATCAAAATCATCTGGTACTCCGTCTGAATCTGAATCTTTAAAAGTACCTTCTTCAGGTGTTTGATTATCACTACATCCAAATTGAGAAACTTCTAAACCAAATTCAGTTTCAGGACAAGCATCAAATACATCAGGGATTCCATCCTCATCAGTATCGACTATAGATCCATCCTCAGGAGTTTGTCCTTCAGCACAACCAAAGGCATTAACTAACTCACCTCTAGTAGTTTTAGGGCAAGCATCAAAAACATCTGGGATTCCATCAGAATCCGTATCCTCGAGAACAGACTCATCGGTTATTTGATTAACACTACATCCAAAAAAGTCAACAGTAATTCCTGATTCAGAATTTGGGCAAGCATCATTAATATTTGGAACACCGTCATCATCATCATCATCAGTATCACTTTCTCCCGGAATTTCAGAACTTGAACATCCAAAGTAATCTACTCGCCGTCCTTCTTCAGTTTCAGGGCATTCATCAAATTCGTCTGGAACTCCATCAGAATCTGAATCACTGAAAGTTCCTTCTTCTGGAGATTGTTGATTACTACAACCGAAAGGATCAACCTCTAAATCACTGTCAGTTTCAGGACATAAGTCATAAAAGTTAGGAATTCCATCACTATCATCATCAGCCAGAGATTCATTTCCAATTAATTGATCTTCGCTACATCCATAAGAATCTGTTGGACTACCTTCTTTAGTATCAGGACATGCATCAAAAGCGTCGGAGACACCATCATTATCTGAATCTACTATATTATTACTATAATCTTGCTCTCTACTACAACCAAATTCATCTACATCAAAACCTTTTTTGCTATCAGGGCACAAATCAAATTCATCAGGGACTCCATCTTGATCGGCATCATCAAAATCAACACAATCTGGGGTTATAATAATCATTAATTGAGTTTCATTAATAAAGTTACTTGAAGAATCTTTAATTGTTATATTTAAATTAAAAGTTCCTTCAACAGAATCAGTTGCAGCTCCAACTAAAGAAGATAAGGTAAAGATCGCATTGTTATATTCATCATAACCATAATCAACAGCCCATCCAGGAGGAAGTCCGGTTACCTCTCCTATGATGTCGCTACTTGAACAAGTTGATGAAACAATAATTTGTTCATAAAAAGTCAAAGCTTCAGAAGAACACAATTGATCAATAGATCCAGATGGTGGAAGGTTATAAATAGTTATTTCACACCCATCATCAGTCTGAAAGGTATTTTCGTATATATTATCATTTCCATCGGGATTACCATCTCCAGTATTTAAGTCATTTTCTGAGTCTGATTCATCTATATCTTCACAATCCGATGAAATCACCAAAGTGAAACTCGTCTCGTTTATGAAGTTATTTGAAGATTCTGTAATTATGAAATTTAGATCATATGTACCTATATTACTAACATCATCACCAGGGAATATTTCTAAAATTGTATTATTTTTTGAATCAAGGCTTAAAGTAGTATTCCAGCCAGAGGGTAGTCCAGTTATTTCACCGGAGATATTACCATCCGAACAAGTTGAGGAAACAACAAAACGTTCACTGTAAGGTCCAATAGGTTCATCACCAACACACTCTTCCCAAATTTCACCCAAAAATAAGTTGTAACTCGTAATAGTTATTTCACATCCGTCTGCTGTCACATATGTTCCAATTAATTCAGATTCATCTTCATCATCACCTTGATCTCCATCATTTTCGTTTTCGTTCCCATCAGGCCCTTCATCACCTTCTTCTTCATAACCTGAATCACAATCTGATGTAAACACCATGGTTATCAAGGTTTCATTTATAAAGTTATTTGACGAATCTCTAAATATGATGTTCAAATCATAAGATCCCTCTACATATTCATCTCCAGAAACTAGGTTATAAATTTTGTTGTTATTTTGATCAGAGCTTGTTGAAAAAGACCATCCAGGTGGAAGCCCAGTTGCCTCTCCAGTGAGGTTACTGTCTGAACAAGTTGATGAAACAGCAATTTGTTCATTAAAATCCTCTGAAATACATAATTCCAAAGTAAGACCAGTTGGCGGTAAATTGGATACATTTATTTCACATCCATTATCAGTCACATATGTAAAACCACTGTCTTCTTCATCGTCTCCTTGGTTTTGTCCATCATTTCCAACTATAAAAATTTCACCATTAATTGATGCTTGAGTCACTTGATCAGAAGTAGTATTTTCTCCTGTTTTTATTAAATTAACTGTATAAAAATAACTTCCAGGAGCATCTTCAGCTTGTCCACTAATAACAATGTTGTTTGCTTGACCCTCCCAGCTAACTCCATTGGGTAGCCCAATGACATTGATATTTAAATTCGAACAATCTGATTCAAAACCATATACAACGTTGGTTATGGATTCTCCTTCTTGAACTGTCTGAGATTGAGGGCCATCAGACAATGATAAATCAATAGTGCATTCTTGGGTTGATGTTCCGTTTCCGCTTACTTCAATAAATGCGGTAACACTGGCGCTTTCAGAACTATTATTGACTCTAATTATGGCATAATATTCATATATACCGGGTTCTATTTCGGCAGCTCCTGAAACAATAAGATCTTCCCCGCTACGACTCCAAAAAACTCCATTTGGAAGACCTACAACATCAAAATCAAAACCATCTTCAGCACAGTCAGTTTCATAAGTAAAAATCACTTCAGTTATAGAAGCTCCTTCAAGAACAGCTTGGGATACCGGTCCACTTGACAAAGAAAGACTAACAGAACAACTAATTTCACATCCATTTTCATCAACTTCAACCCCTTCATTAGTGGAGGGACAAGCATCTAAATTGTTAAAGACCCCATCATTATCTTCATCTTTCTGAGATTCACTACAACCGCTTGCATCAACACTTTCACCAGCTGGTGTGCCTGCACAAACATCATCTTCATCATCTACTCCATCACTATCCTCATCAGCAAAAGAAACTTCTAAAAACACCTCTTCACCTGCTATGAAGCTGGATGAAGCGTAAGAACTTGTGTGTATAAAAGCGATGAATATATAGATAAATATATTCATGAAATATCTATTGTTCATAGAGAAAGATCTGTTGAGTAAAAACATTTTTTTATTTAAAATTTAAGTTCAAATTAAATATTTTTTTTAAAAAAAAGAAGAAAAATAATTTAATAAATGTAAGAAAAAAATATAATATAAAACATTATATTGAATCGAATTGATTGATTTTTATAATCTAGAGGTCAGTTGATTAGCTAATAATATTTCTTTAGAATAGCATCAATACAATTTATCCCGTCTATAGCAGCTGACATAATACCTCCTGCATACCCAGCTCCTTCTCCACAAGGGTATAAACCTCTTATTTCAACATGTGATAAAGTTTCTGTATTTCTCGGAATATGGACAGGTGATGACGTTCTTGATTCAGGCGCATGAATTACTGCTTCGTTTGTACTGTATCCTTTCATTTTTTTACCAAAAGAAATGAATGCTTTTTTAAGTCTTTTGGAGATCATTAACGGTAAAACTTCATTTAGATCTACACTTGTAATTCCAGGGTGGTAAGACGTTTTAGGAAAATTATCAGAAACTCTACCTTCAATAAAATCCATTAACCTCTGTGCAGGAACTCTTTGAGTTTTACCCGCAGCATTCCAACATGCCTTTTCAACAGACTTTTGAAAATTAAGACTCACAAAGGGATCATCTTTTGAGAAATCAGGAAGATCCTGAGGTTCCACACTCACAACAATACCAGAATTAGAATATGGATTATTTCGCTTGCTAGGACTCCATCCATTAGTAACTACCTCTCCTGGTTCTGTGGCACAAGGAGCAATTATTCCTCCTGGACACATACAAAAAGAATACACCCCCATTCCGTCTACCTGCTCAACTAAACTATAGGCAGCAGGGGGTAGGTAAGGGTTGTTATAATCTCCGTGATATTGAATCTTGTCTATAAGTTCTTGCTGGTGTTCTACTCTTACACCAATTGCAAAAGGCTTCGCTTCAATTTTTATTTTTTTAGCATGTAAAAGGTAATATATATCTCGAGCAGAATGACCAGTAGCAAGAACTACATCGTCGAATTCATGCCATGATTCGTTGTTTATTTGTATCGATTGAATTTGAGAATTATCTACTCTTATGTCAGTAAGTTTAGCATTAAAATGAACCTCGCCACCGGCTTCAATAACAGCTTTTCGCATGCTACTTATTATTTTTGGGAGCTTGTTTGTTCCAATATGAGGATGTGCATCTATAAGAATATCTTCATCGGCACCAAAAAATACCAACCATTCCATTGCCTTAAGCACATTTCCTCTTTTTTTAGAACGAGTGTATAATTTACCGTCAGAGTAAGTTCCTGCACCCCCTTCACCAAAACAATAATTAGACTCTGGATTAACGGTTTGCTCTTTAGTTATTTTAGCTAAATCTCTTCTTCGAGCACGGACATCTTTACCTCTTTCAAAAATAACAGGTTTAAACCCGCCTTCGATTGCTCTAAGTGCTGCATATATTCCTGCTGGGCCAAAGCCAATAATTGCTATTTTTTTTGAATCAGACACGTCTTTTGGAAAAAATGGATGAACTTCTTTTCTTTCTTCATGCCCAGACCAAATCTCAATCTGTAGATTTAATTTTACTGGAGCTCTTCTAGCATCAATAGATCTTTTGCGAACTCTCCACTCCCGAACATTTTTTTTTAAGATTTTAGATTTACTAAGAGCCAAGTTGAGTAGCAAGGCTTCATCCTCTTGCTCATGTGGTTCCATGGATATTTGAATAAGTGTACTCATCATGGCAAATTTAACCAAGAACGTTCAATGGGCCGCATTCTTCTGAGAATTTTATCAAACTTATTTTACAGCATAAAAAGCAGCACTTATATCAGCAATAAGATCTGCGTGGTTTTCTATTCCTATTGAAATTCGAATTAGACCTTCAGTAATCCCAATGGCTTTTTTGAGTTCAGGTGATACACCGGCATGAGTCATTGTGGCTGGATGTTGCACTAAACTTTCTGTGCTCCCTAGGCTTACAGCAAGTTTAATTAATTTTAGATTGTTCAGAAACAAAAAGGCTTCTTTTTCTGTTCCTTTAATTTCAAATGAAATCATGGCGCCTGCCGAAGAATATTGTTTTTGATAAATTTCAAATGAAGGATTGGACGAATTTATGGTCCCTAGGTAGTATAGGTTTGATACTTGAGGATGATCTTTTAAAAATCGAGCAACTTCATGAGCATTTCGTGCCTGTTGTTCCATGCGAACTTTTAAGGTTTCTAAACTCCTCATAAGAAGCCAGCAAGTGTTTGGGCTGGCCATGTTACCCAGAAAAGTTCGTAGAACCTTTATGCGCTGCATTACCTCATTATTTCCTAAAACTGCTCCAGCAATCAAGTCGCTATGACCCCCAATGTATTTTGTCGCAGAGTACATAACCAGATCTGCTCCATGCGCTAAGGGATGCGACCAAATAGGTCCCATATAGGTGTTGTCTACAGCTAAATATACTTTTTTGTCTTTTGTTGAATAATGCTCAGCAATAGTTTTACATAAACTAATATCTATTAGTTCGTTGGTTGGATTAGCTGGAGTTTCTATATAGATCATAGCTAATTTTGAAGCAAAACCACTTGCCTCTATTAGTGCTGTGATTTCTTTTTTAGATTGATTGGGTCTAAATCCAATCGATTCAATCCCGATAGACTTTAAAAAATAATTTATAAAATGATCAGTCCCTCCATATATGGGCATGCTGTATAATAACAAATCCCCAGGTTTTAAAAACTCTAATAAAACAGTGCTTATTGCCGACATACCGCTTTCAAAAACAGCACATTGATCTGCTTTATCCCACAAGCAAAGACGGTCTTCTAAAATTTCTAGATTCGGGTTATTGATCCTGCTGTAAATGAGACCAGTTTCCTCTCCAGCTTCTTTTTCTCTTAAACCATAGGCTACTTCAAAAAAAGATTTTCCTTCCTCAGCAGTTTTAAAAGCAAATGTTGAGGTTTGAAAAATAGGAGGTTTTACTGCTCCTTCCGATAATTCAGGTTTGTACCCGTGGGTCATCATGAGGCTTTCTGGCTGAAGTTTTGATTTCATCTTTAGTTTTTTGTTTTGTTAAAGTTACAATAGATAGGATTATATATCTTTATCTTAGGTAAATTCAGTTCGTTTTCCTGCAAATTGTATATTTTTAAGAATTATTATAAATTTCAATTCCATTACTAATATTTAAAAGGAAAATTTCCTATGATTAAATTAGACACAGTTGACAAAAAGCTCTTGGAGATGCTTCAACAAGATTCTAAGGTTAGTGTAAATGAACTTTCAAAAAAATTAAATCTAACTAAATCGCCTATATATGATCGAATTAAGCGGTTTGAGAATTCAGGGTTAATTGAGAAATACGTAGCTGTTTTAGACTCAAAAAAAGTTGAAAGTATTATGGTTATTTTTTGTTCAGTTTCTTTAGAAAATCAAAAACTAGATGCGATTGAAGCTTTTGGATTAGCAATAGAAACACTCCCAGAGGTTGTGGAGTCTTATTTGATGGGCGGAGTTAATGATTTTTTGCTGAAAGTAATTGTTAAGGATTTAGAAGCTTATCATCAATTCTCTTCCGGTATTTTAGCTGCTTTACCTAATATAGCTCAGATCAAAAGCACTTTTGTGTTGAATGAAATAAAACGTTCCTCTGCCATACGATTGTTTTGAGTGGGATTTATTTGTAAGAATAATAAAACTATTGGCAAGTATACAAAGTGATAATTTCCCCATCATTCTTTCTAACTTCTATTATTTTGTTATAATCCCGAAGTTTCATGAATGCAAATTCATCACCACCATATACATAGGTATGCGGAAAAGAGTAGTTGGTGTTGTAAATTATAAAATCTCCAACAACTGGTTCATGAAATATGATGTTTTTGCAAGTCTGGATGTAAATAACGTTTATAGAGAGCTTTTGAATAATTCATTAAACTATCAAGCTACTTATTTTTCAAGTGCCATCCTTACCAATCTTGGTTCTGGGGACTTTATGGTAAATAAACTCCCTGTAAGAGCACAATTTTCATCAGTGAATGACTTTTTGGTTGGTGATTATAATAAAGATGATATTAATGATATTTTATTGATAGGAAATATGCATCATTCTGAAATTGAAACCCCTCGAAACGATGCTGGAATTGGGGCTCTCTTTTTAGGTTCAGAATCAGGAGAATACACTTTTTCTCCAGTTAATCAAAGTGGGTTATATTTGTTAAAAGACAGGCATGATCCTATTGATTCATATTACTACGTGTGTGAAAATAATTTTTGTAAAATCCCAGTTCAAAGTATTGATGAATTATTCACTTTAATAGATACCAAAGTAGAAGATTTAATTTATAACCCTAACTTTTTTAAAGAACAATAAAGGTCCATTTAATTTTAATTAAACTTCATAACTGCATTTGAGTTTTATATTTCATAAAACATCTAAAATCTAAGCCCTAAAATAATTTCCAACACATATACGGAAAACATATTTTTATATATGTTTTTAATCATAAAAAGATTAAAAAAAACTTATGGAGAAAAACATCTGCTTTGTTTTTGAAAAAATTCTCTAACTTAGTATTTAAATAAAAATCAAGTGTTAACGAAATTATAAATAAAAACTAAACTAATTAATTAGACCAATGATAGCAACTTTTTATTTTTAATAGTTTTATTTTTTTAATTGATAAAATCATTAGAATCAATTATTTATTATAGAATTTTAAGGGTTTTTTGAGTTTGCTCCGTAATAAGGACATATACTTTTAGTAGATAAAATCATTAGACTCGTCTATATTTCTTTTAACATAAAGTTTCTTTTAATTAAATTTAATTCATATTAGTAAATAAAAAGAAATCTATTATAATGATTCTTTCTATTTTAATTCTTATATGTAGTGTTATTTTATTTTTTAAATTAAAAATTACCCTTTCTAGTTAATTTTGGTTTGTTTTGTATCAAACTCTAACATTCCATTTTAAGTTTATGAAAGGGTTTTTAAAATTTTAATTTTTTTTTGACTAAAATCTAAAATCTAAAATCTAAAATCTAAAACCTAAAAATGAATAATTTAAAATATAAAATTCCCGGTTCTATCGAAGTAAATCGATTAGAAAGACTTCATAATTTAGTTTTTGATGATGTGAAAAAAGGGTCTAAAGCTATAGCTAAAGAAATTGGAGCATTAATAAAATTAAAACAATCTCAAAATAAATTATGTGTTTTGGGACTTGCTACAGGTTCCTCCCCTTTATCGGTTTACAGGGAATTAATTTCTCTTCATAATAACGGACTGAGTTTTAAAAATGTGGTCACATTTAACTTAGACGAGTACTTTTTGTTACCTACTGAACACGTTCAGAGCTATCATAACTTTATGCATGAAAATTTATTTAATTACATAGATATCGACCCAAAAAATATTCATATCCCAAAAGGAAGCTTATCGCAATATGAAATAGACATGTATTGTAAAGAATATGAACAAAAAATAATTGATCAAGGGGGTATCGATCTTCAAATATTAGGAATTGGACGAACAGGTCATATTGGCTTTAATGAGCCTGGGTCTCACGCTAATTCTATAACTCGATTAGTAACTTTAGATCACATTACTCGTTTTGATGCAGCCCCTGCTTTTAATGGGATTGAAAATGTCCCAAAAAAAGCAATTACTATGGGGATCAATACAATCTTAGCTTCTAAAAGGATTATTTTGATGGCATGGGGAAATAAAAAAGCTCATGTGGTATTGAAATCTATTGAAGGCAAAGTTGATCCAAATATTCCCTGTAGTTATTTGCAAAATCATAATAATGCAACTGTTGTTTTGGACAGCGAGGCAGCCGCTGATATAACAAGAATTAAGACACCATGGCTAGTAGATTCATGCAAATGGACCGACGATTTAATATGTAAAGCTGTTCTTTGGTTATGCAAAAAGACACAAAAGTCAGTTTTAAAATTAACTGATGAAGATTATAATATGTACGGTATGTCGGATCTTCTTAATGTTGAAAGAAACTGCTATAAACTAAACATTAAAATTTTCAATAGACTTCAAAAAACAATAACAGGTTGGCCTGGTGGGAAAGAAAATGTCAACCAAGATAAATACCCTGAAAGGAGTCAGCCGAAGATTAAAACCTGTATAATTTTTAGCCCACATCCAGATGATGATGTAATCTCCATGGGAGGAACACTTGATCGTTTAATTAGTCAGGGCCATAAAGTTCATGTAGTCTATCAAACCTCAGGAAACATTGCAGTTAATAATCAGGACGTTCTTAAGTTTATTGAAGTATCTGAGTCAATTTTTGGTAAAATACCAGATAAACTGGAAAAATTAAAAAGTGAATTAGGGAATGAAAATGTTTCTTCCAAAGAATTGCTTGCCATTAAAGGGAAAATAAGGGAAAGTGAGGCAAGAGCTGCCGTGAGATATTTAGGATTAAAAGATAAAAACATTCATTTTTTAAATTTACCATTTTACGAGACAGGTAAAGCTGTAAAAAAACCTATTTCAATAGCTGATATAAAACCTACAGTTGATCTAATAAATAAAATTAAACCGCATCAAATATACGCTGCAGGAGACTTAGCTGATCCACACGGGACTCACAGAAAATGTTTAGATATAGTATTCGAATCTCTTAAAAAAATTAAAACAAAACCGTATGCATCAGATTGTTGGGTATGGTTATACCGAGGCGCTTGGATGGATTGGGATTTGCATGAGGTTCAAATGGCTATTCCTTTAAGTCCTTCTGAAGTTTTAAGAAAAAGAAAAGCTATTTTTTACCATCAAACGCAAAAAGATAATGTCATGTTTCAAGGAGATGACAATAGAGAATTTTGGGTTAGAACCGAAGACAGGAATAGGGCCATTGCAAAAAGATTT
>Ga0307986_10002729_pt1 | contig 12552 bp, 10 predicted proteins | sample EllFjometageno82_FD_203170 | JGI IMG/M metagenome (GOLD analysis project Ga0307986, IMG submission 203170) | Marine microbial communities from Ellis Fjord, Antarctic Ocean - #82 | ecosystem: Environmental > Aquatic > Marine > Unclassified | place: Southern Ocean | collected 2014-10-09
TTCCTCTGTTAAATCTATTATAGCTAGTTTTGTTGCATTAAATATTTTTATTCTTTCTTCAAGAACTTTCTTTTCATCAGCAATAGCAGCTGCATTACTTTGAATAGCGCCCTGCCTACCTTGAGCTAGTCCATCTTTAGTTAAATTTTTAATTTTTAATTCTGATTGTCTTACTAATAAATCTTTATTATTTAAACTTTTCTCTAAACTATGATTCTGACTGTCTAATTCTTTAGATAAAGTAGTAGTATTTTCTCCAAAATCTTTGTTCATTCTTTCTGTTACCTCTTTTGATGCTTTTACAGTATTTGTAAATATATCTGCTGAAACTGCATCTACATCCTTTAAGCTATCCGACCATCTATTCAATATATGTGTCCATATTTGAGTACCCTCTCTTAAAGTTTTAGATATAACTCCAGTACCATTCATAATTGCTAATTGGAATCCTTCCCAAGCAGATTTAGCAGTAATTAAATCTCCCTCTAAAGTGTCAGCCATAATATCTGCCATTTCTTGTGCAGAACCATTAGCATCTTCTAGGGCATCAGTCATACCTATAATAGTGTCAGTGCCATTAACCATTGTAGCAAATGCTGCCACCTGTCTTAAATCAACAAGTTGCATAATCTCCTCATTTGACAGTCCCTCTTTATTCAGCTGCTTTAATGCTTTCTCAAAATCTTCAGAACTGTTTACTGTAAATCCTAAATGCTTAGATAAGTCAGATGATGAGTCCTGCATTTTCAAGAATATATTTCTTAAAGATGTACCTGCAATAGAAGCCTCAATACCAGCATCTGATAGTTTCCCCATAATTGCAGCAGAAGTTTCAATAGATATATTCGCTCCAGCAGCTATAGGTGCTATTTTAGTCATAGAAGTTTGCCACTTCTCAATATCTAAAGCCGAACTTGTAAAAGCTACAGCCATAACATCAACTACTCTTTGCGTTTGGTTAGCATCTAAATTAAACCCTCTAACTGCCGAACCTGCTACTATTGCTGCTCTAGCTAAATCACTTCCTGTCGCTGTTGCCAATAATAATGTAGCTTCCTGAGCCTTCATTATTTCATCAGTAGTAAACCCTAGTTTAGCAAAATTACTTTGTAGCTCTGCTACCTGTGTCGCTGTAAAGAAAGTAGTCCTACCTAATTCTTGTGCAGATTCAGTAAGAGCTTTAAATTCTATATTATTAGCACCAGAAATAGCTTTAACTTTAGCCATTTGAAATTCAAATGCAGTAAATGTTTTAATCGCACTTGCTACAGCTTGACTTATTAGTCTAAATGCAGTAGCAGCAGCAAATGTTTTAGCAGCCATCTTTGTTAGCTCCTTCTGAAGACTACCAGTTTTTTTAGTAGCAGCTCCTGTTTTTTTTGTTAAGTTATCTAAATCCTTACCACCCTTTACTATTACCTGAACTACTACTTTCTCTGTATTCGTTGCCATTATATATTATTAATTAAAATGCCTTTTGAACATTTGTTTTTGGATTATTTTTTTTAATTTGTGCTGCTATCATATCTGCTATATCTTTACCTATAGATGGTGCTAACTTGGCTACTATCTTATCCTTAAACTTATTAGCAGTATATCCTGCAAAGTTTGTTCTTCTGGGTATACTATTTCCTTCAGTATAATATGCGTAAGGCTGCCTCATACTGTTATTAGGATAGTTTCTATTTCCATAATTTGCTTTTTGACCAACTTTCTTTCCATTTGACAATCTTTTTAATATTGACATAGCTACTAATTTACCTCCTTCTATATTCCTTTGACCCATCCATCTTTCAATAGTCTTCAGATTTGGTATTTTAGCGAACAAAGGATTGTTTACTGCCTTCCAATAACTAACAGATGACATCATACTTAAGACATTATTCTTAATATGATACCTAAGACCTCTGCTTAGTTTACCCGTAGCATTATGCTTTTGGAATTTAAGTTCATCTTGCAATCCCTTCCTAAGCATAAAGCCAACCTCAATAAGAGTTTTATCTGTTCTTTTAAGTTTCATCTGCAGGTATTGTATTGCCTAAATCTCTTCTTAATATTTTGTGGTCATTACCATAAATATCTTGAGCATAAGTTGGAACTAAATAATCTTCCTTTCTCTTTATTGATATTTTTGTAATTGCAGCATTACTAGTACCAATATAAGGGCTAGAGAAAGATACCATAACAATATCGTTAGCACTTTGTGCTGTAAACTCACCTGCGTCAAAAGTTTGACTATCTGAAGCAGTCATAGGAACATTAACTTGATTTTCAAAAATCTTCAAATATCCACCACTTTGAGGAGTATAAATTTGAACTGTTATAACACCATTGTTACTATCTAATAGAGCCAGACCAATCCTATCTATATATATATTGTAATTAAGTCCTTTAATTAAAGATAATTTTTGATATATACCACTATGAGCAGCTAATAAAGATGCTGTATTGTTTCCATAAAAAATGAAAACTGAAGCGCTAAATCCTCCACTTACCGCAGGACTTGTTGTTGTTGCGTAAGGACTTCCTCCTGTAAAGAATTTATACCAAGCATTAATTACAGATGGTGGGTTGTTTATCAAAGAATCTGTAAAGGGATTATCTGCAGTTGTAGAGTAAGCACTAGAAATACTTATAGCAGGGTCAAGTCCTATTGTATAATTAATATACTCTCCTGTATAGTTTATTATACTAGAGAATATATCTAAACCACTCTGCCTAGATATTCCTCTACTTGATATTTCTTGTCTATTCATATTTTATATTTTTAATCTCCTGTAGTAAATCCTGTCCTATTGTATAATTAATATACTCTCCTGTATAGTTTATTATACTAGAGAATTTCTCTTATTTTTAAATAAGGAGTGCCAGAACCTTCTCCCCAAATTCTAGGTCTACCATTAAATACTGGCACATTGAAAGAGTAAGCACGAGATGCTAACCACTCTATTAGCTCAACTTTAGTAGACTCATTTTTATTCGGCATATAATCTGAAACTTTACTTATTCTCCAATAAACACCATCTATATAAATTAATTTTGTAAAATCTAAATTTATAATGTCAGAAATTTTTAAATTAACATATACATTTCTTATTCTTGGATTAGCTTTAAGCATCTCTATTGAATTTCTGTAATAGGTTTCATACAAGCCAGAACCTATTTCTCCTGCTCCATACACACCAGTAGAGTCATTATAATTATTTAAAGGAATATTACCATAAGATAAAACAGGACTTGTATTACTATCTCTATTAATCATTGTTGCTTGTGGGTATATTCCTGATAATACACCAACAGTATTAGCACCTGCCGTTATCCAATCAGTCGTTGCACTCCAAGTTTGTACTCTTGCTATTTTATGTAATGAGCTAACAGCAGGAGAGTATTTATTCCAATACAATAATCTTGGCAGAAAATCATAACCTTTAGGAGGTCTACCATCATCATTAGAACTAACATTTTCTGTCCATAAACAAGCAGAATAAGCAGTATCAACATTAGGATTCGCAGTAGTGTCGTTGTCTTTAGCATTATAAGTACCTGCAAAGAATGGATTTTCAAATGTACTATCTCCCTTATCAAATGTATCAGCTAGTCTTTCTCTGTATGGATATTCATCTTGTATGCCATCAAAATATTCCTCACCTCTGAACTTTACTTTAGCATCAGCATTATCACTCTTATACTTAAAAGTCATAATTCTTTTTAAATCAGTTTTAAGCCACTCATCACTTATCTCTTTACTTCTATCTACTTTATAAGTCCAATCTATCCCATCTTTTAGAGGTTTATAAAAATCATTAAAAGGCTCTATATATACTATTCTTGATTCTGAATCTGTAGTCATCTGAAGGTTAAATGCATGAGCAACACCCTTAATGAAATCTATTTGCTTCATGTCTTTATTAATCACTTCAGATAAGTCATAAGTCTGACCATATTCAACGTAGTAAGGAATGAGATTAATTGAATAACTACCATTAGCAGTTACAGATAGTGTTGTTGATTGTGGTGTTGATGCTCCAAATAAATATAATCTTATTTCATTACCATCATTAGCAAAAGTTCTTGCTCTTACTTTAAGCCTTAATCTTAATTGGTCGCCTTTATTCAAGTATGTATTGTTATCTATTGCTCCATTGAAACTCTGAGATGGATTTGATGACAATTGATTGCTACCTGAATCGTAAAAACTATCAGTACTTGTATATTCAATAGTATTCCAATTACCCTCTCCTACTGTTGATAATTGAAGTTCAATTCTAGCGTGTTGTACATCTAAAGAACCTCCATAATAATTAACTCTAGTTCCAAATAATCCAAAATTATTTAAAACAGTATTATGAAAGCCATATTCTTGTACAGTATATATACCTGTTGATGCATCCCAGCCTGTATTTTCCCTATCAGTATCTAAAACGAAATCAGCACCAGCTAAATTCAAGTTAATTACAGATGTGAAATCAGCATAACTATTAATACTAGGAGGGTCTATTAAAATTGAAGTTGCGGTAGAAGATATAGGTATTAAACCCTCTCCTGTGAATTGATTACCATAAGAATATTTAGTAATTCTATCAGTAGGATTGTTATATTTAAAGCTAGGTAATGACCACACTAACTTCTTAAACATTGGAGTATTCATAAAAGATGAACTTATCTTAAATCCCCCACTAAGCCCAGCAAATATCTTATCTAAAGTTTTTTTAACGAATATTGTAGGTCGCCAATCTGCAGAAGGAATTGGTGTTCCAAAATCATTGTTTGATGAATTAGTTCCGTAATATCCTAAACTAGAAGAGTTTGGTGTAGTACCTGAATCATACCTAGTATTTAAAAGTTGTATTGTTCTTTCATCACCTCCTTCATTATATTGTCCATAAGATGTTATTGGATAAACTATAGGTGATTTAGATGCATTATTAGAATCTTCATGTTGCCAAGTATCCATAATACTACTTTTATTGTAGGTAAGCCCCTCTCCTTCAGTTCCCCAATCTATATCACTCATATAAGCATTATCAATTCCTGAAGCCCAAGTTAAATTATTTCCAAAAAATACGCAATCATAGTGAGATGCATTTTCACCATAACCACTAACACCATTAACTTTTATCAATCCAAGTGTTGAGTAAAGATTATCTACAAGTATTCTGCATTTTTTTCTTGCAGTAACATTATTATCTACATCTATATTTGCAATATACAGGTTTTTGAATATTTGATTATTATTCTTAGTGGCAGGTATTTTAAATGTCTTACTGTAATCACCACTTGTTGAGGTTATGTCTTTGAAATCAGATATTTGAAATGTCATTGCAAGAGGAAAGTTAGTATGGTCAGTAATATCTAGCTCTCCAACTACACTATTCTCCCAATCAATAACATTTGCATCTTTTATAGATATACTTGATATATTCCCTGAATTTGTGCTTATACCGAACAAATCAAGGGACACTGCACCAGTAGCAATAAATGTAAAGTATTTAACACCATTTGTATTTGATGAAAATCTTGCAGTAAGGGGAACTCCACCAGTGAATGAAAATCCCATATCACCTGTGCCTGAATAATTAGTTATCTCAAAAGATAGATTATAAGCAGTTCCTATCACTAAACTTGGAGTTGATATATTATTAAGATAACTAATACCACTACCACTACCATCCCAATAAGCACTTGTAGAGGATGTTGCAGTCCACCCTGTACTTGCAGAGCCTGCATTAACATCAGTCATATTATCTATTCCATATTTATAATCTAGTATCTCAATTTTTATTGACATATATTAGTTTCTTTGTGTGATTATCTTATGGGATAAAGTATATTCAATATTGAATTTAACTAACCCTTCTGCTTGATTAACAGTTTCAATATCACTATTTGTAATGATAACTGGTATATATTCTTTTGTTGATGGTCTTAAATAAGGATTTCTTGTGTTTCCCATCTTTGTAGCCTCTGTATCTTTCTCTATCCATACATTAGGAGATAACATAATTTCCTCTAACCAATTAGCAACAGATTTATTTAATGGTTCAGTATAAACGCTCTGCACTCTTTCTGCATTTACATTTGTAACCTCTCTACCACCCTTATATATATCACCACCTCTCATTGTATCTGAAATGTAATTGCTGTTATGTGATACGACTCCATCATGATTTTCATTAGCTTGATACCAAGTCCTATCTCCACTTTTTCTCTCAACTGCATCTCTGCTTATATTTAATCCTTCTAATACATCTCTTTTAGCTGTATAACTATCAGTACCTCCTAATGAATTTAGCCAATGAAATCTAACAAATCCATAGGGTATATTTTCACTTTCTCTATCTATAGTGTAATAGTAAGCTTGACTTGCAATTTTTTCATTATAAGGTGACCACATACCTTGTTTTGTTAGACTTGCTGTATAATAAATAGTATTACTTGTTATTGTTTCTCCTGTGTAACTATTCCAATAAGGATAAGATGCCCTAGAGTTAGTTTTAGAATAAACCTTACCACTGTTTATAATATATGATGGGGATATATTTTGAATGAACATTTGATTCTGATAATTTGCTGGATGGGTGTATACGATAGTATCTCCAGTTGTAGTTGTAATCAGATTATCTTCAAAATCTCTTAAATAAAATGTATTTTCTATTCCGCTAGAATTATAAGTAACTATTTTAATTGCCGTAGCACCAACAGTATCATCTAATCCCGCCCCTCTAATTTCCTTACTATAATTTCTCCTAATATAGAATTGTAACCACTCTGCTTGTTCATCTATTCTTACAGGTTTTTTAAAGTCTTCACTTACAACACCTCCTCTCCAATTTGGACATCTTGTAAGAAAATTATATCCACCATATAAACCTATAACATACTTATGATAGTAAACACTATCTCTTTCAAATTGATTTACTGAGTTTATTACTGTTAAAATTGGGGCTTCCTTTGCAGTATTTGTAGCCAGTTCTAAAGCTCCATTATTATCAGAATTTCCAATAATTTCAAAAGTTGCACTCACCTTCACTCTTCTGAATGTTCCATTATCAGAAACATTATATTCACTTATTGCACTCCCCCCAGTAATAGCATCTTTGTTAATAACATTATCTTGCATTGTAATACCCCCATTCATACCTCCATAGTAATTACTTTGCCAAGTACCTTTATTAATTGGACATAAGCTATATGATAGTTGGTCTGAAACTAATTGACTTACATCTATAGTAAATCTATAACCTGCAGGTAGATTTCCTTCTCTATATTTTTTATTAGCAATATCTCTTGACTTCTTAATAGTTCCAATAGTAGTCCAGTAATTTCCTGTAACACTTGTTTCTATTTTAAAGATGACATTAACTACATCTCCTTCTGCGTGAGGTTCAATTGACTCACCTCTACCACTAATAACAAGTTCATATCTTAGTTGGTCATTAGCACTTTTAAGGTAATTAGCCCTAAAAAGTTGAGTGAGATAACTTAATTGACTGCCTGTGGTATCGTAAGGAACTATTCCCCATCTTGCAGTACCATTTATTACTGTCATATCTTAGTATATTTTATATTTTAAATTTAAGTAACCTTTAATATCAGCAATTTCAGCATCACTTAAACTTCTATTAAAAATTATTAATTCGTTTAATTCACCACTTAGAAAATTGCTAGCAGCACCCTCAGTACCAACCTTAAATGTGCTTTTATCAAAATCTTGGGTATTGTCAAATCCTGAATTATTATTTGTAGTGGTTGAAGAATTAGATGAATCATAATAATCTAAATCAATTCTTTTATTATTCTTCTTTAACACTCCAATATGAGGTTTCCCTTTAATATTAATATCAGTTTTTGTTGCAATAACTTTACTGCCTTCATCAATTACCTCAACTTGTAATTGACCTCCTAAAATTGTACCAAAACTTATAGAGGAATTTCCATTTTGATAATAAAAAACACTACCATTGTCATTTTGAATTTCACTTACTTCAAATATTGTGAAATCATTTTTTATTGGTAGATTGTTACTTGAAAGCAAGCCATCATTCGTGCCATCAAATTCAATATATGCCTTGTCGTTAATACCACCATATCCATATCTCAATGGTTGATTTGCTGTAAAAATCATTTCCACATCACTTCCTTGTCCTGACTTATCAGCCCAAGCACTAACTCTCTTAGTTGGTATATCAAATGTTACTCCACTATCTGCTCTTAGCCATACTACTAGGTCTGCAAAGTCTGATGGGTAGTTAGAAACTGGTCTAAAACACTTAGTAAACGCACTCATTGTGAATACTAACTTGATTTGAACTAACTTATCGTTCTGTGTGTCTTTAATTCTTTCAATTTCAATACTCTCATCATTTAGGTAAGCCTCTACAGTTACATCTTGGTAGTTTTTTAGAACCATGTCCAACCATTCGTTAGATAAGTCCTGTAAGTTATCCCATCTCTTTTGTAGTGTTACTACTGATTGTGCTGCTTGAGAGTATAAATTATAGAAGTTTATTTCAAATGAATACTCCTCTCTGCCATCATATACTACTGGCATTACTGATTCTGGTGGGTTTACTAGCATTAATGGGTATTGAGTGTCATGGTCTTGATTCACTTCACCATCATATCCAAATTTTACATCTCCATAAGTCCATTTACTGTCAAATACAGTTATTATGTCTGTTAATCTTGTTATTGCCATATTATTGTGCTATATTATTTTTATTATGTATCTTTTCCTGTACAGCAATTTCATAGTCATTCTTAGCAGTATTATAGCTCAAGTAAGTTAGTACTTTATATAAATTCGTTTCTTTCACGCTGTCAATATCATTATAGCCTTCTATTCTAAATATCCCCTTCTCTGCTACCATATAAAGGCTGTTAAGCCATCCATATGGTTTTATAAACTTGTTGTAGAGTCCAACTGTAGAAACTCTACCTTTGCCTCCTCCACTTCCTCTTCTGTTTTCCCCAAAAACATTTGGAAAGTCCGAGTTAATTTTACGCTTTGCATTGTCAAAAAAAAACTGAACTCCCAAACGAAATCCATTGTAAGCTCTTTAAACTTTTCAGTCTTTGCTGGTATTGCATCATCATCATACTCCTCATCTGCTCTTCTGCAAAGTATTGCCATCTGCTCAGGTAATACATCAAACCTTCCGTGTTTCATTATTTCTATCGTACTATCTAAGTGAGTAGACTCAATATAATCTCCAAATGTGTTCCTTCTTAGAAATTCTTTTGGAAATAAGTACTCCTCACCTTCAAACTCAAACTTTTCTATACCTTTAGGCTTATATTCTTCTAAAAGACTAGAGAATGTCGCTACAGCCTCATTAACACTATCTACATCAAGTCTGCTCATCTCATTTTGAGTAAGTCCTGTTAAATAGATAAATATATCCCTATTCATCTTTAGCAACTCTACTTCTGAGTGTTCTGCCTCAATAACATTACCTTCTTCATCTTTTCTGTTATATTGACTGATAATTGAGTATAATCCACACCAATACCTTAATGTAATGTCTTTCCACTCTGTTGGAATCTCATATGAGTTGTTTTCAATTTTAATCTCTACCATATCTTAGTTGTTTGTTGTTTCTTTCTCTAACACTCCCTCTAGTAATCTCTTTTCATCAGTAGCATCTATAAGAACATCTGCTAACTCTCCTGTAGAGTTCTCACATAAATCAGCAATCTTCTCTAAATACACAACCATATCTTCTCCATTTTCTTTTGTTTTTAGTGCAGTAAGAAATCCAATAGTAGTATAAAACAACATATTTGGTATTAAAAAGATAAATTCTGCCATTGCTCCATCATCACCTTCAATCTTTAGTGTTGTTTCGTGGAAATTATTTGAATACAAGTGAACAGAATCAAGTATATTTAAGAAGTCTTGATACTTGCCTGTAATCTCATATTCTGTGGCATAATACATTATTTTCTTGACATCCTTCATAAGAGCCTCAACAACCTCTTGATGACTTTCGTTTAGGTAAAATATATCTTTCTTTTTCATAATTATTTGATAATTTTTTAGTAATTATTCAAAACTAGGCAAAAATAGTAATTTAACTATGAAATACTTTCACAGTTTTCCGACAAACTCAAAATTATTATGAGAAATATAAAACCTTACTTCCTCCACTCCAAATCTCCTTGTTTACTGCCATAACTAAGCAGTCTACCATATCATCATGCTTGGCTGCAGGAAACTTAGCTAATTGGTCAAGAAACTCATCATTCCAATCACCATTTAACAAACTAACTCTACCACTCTCTAAAGATGCACTTACATCACTCACTCTTGCTACCTTATCTTTAGTTGGTGGTTTATCTTCTTTTACGTTAAGTCCTGTTTCTCTTACTAGAGTTTGAACAATAGACTTACCTGATGCTTTAGGTTCTACATATATTCTGCTCCTATTGGTATATCCATTCTTCTGCACCCACTGTTGTATGAATTTCACTAGGTCAGGGAACTCTTTATACACATTAACACAGTCTACTATCTGCCATTTGTTATCTTTATAGGTATATGCTAGCAATGCAGAGGGGTCATTCTTCTGGTCAGCAGTATATGCAGGGTCAATAACAAAATTAACTACTGAATCTTCAACCCTATATCTATCAACCTTAAACCAATCTTTATGAATCATCCCACTATCTAGTGGTGTTGGTGTTTGTTGTAGTTGTCCTGCATAGCCATAACTACCTAATGCACTCCTGTAATCATCTAATGTACTCTGACTAAACCTATCTTCCCAGAACAATCCTGTATCTTTATCGTAAAACTCCTCTAGGTATGCAGGTTTTATGTTATTATCACCACTTTTAGCAGGAATACAGATATGTTTATACTTTAATCTAGTTTCCCTACCTAATAAGAATCCTGTCAAGTCCTCCTCGTGTACCCTTTGCATAATTATAATCCTTACTCCAATATCAGGTTGATTAAGCCTAGAGTAGAATGTAGTCCTATACCATTCGTTAGCGTTCTCTCTTTCTGTTGCAGAGCTTGCCATTTGTGGTGATAAAGGGTCATCCACTATCAAAAAGTCCCCACCTTGCCCAGTAACAGTTCCACCTACTGATGTTGCTCTCCTCATTCCAACAAAATTATTCTCGTATCTCTCTTTTAGGTTTTGGTCTTTCTTGATATGGAATACATCTCCCCATCTTCTCTTAAACCAATCACTAAATATAATATCTCTACTCTTAGTTGCAAGCTCAATAGATAGTGTTGCAGAGTATGATGAGGTAATGAATCGTAGTTTAGGCGACCTTATCCAAGCCCATACTGGAAACATAACAGTTACTATAAGTGATTTGGTACTACGGAATGGTACATTAATAATAACATCTTTAGTTTTAGGCTTCTGAGCTATTACTCTTTCACATTCTTCCTGAAGTAAGTCGCATATATACTTATGATGCCAATTAGTTGATAATGGTACTGCTGGTTCTACTACTATCCAAGCAGCTTTAAAGAACTCATAGAAACTCATTTCACAAAGTTTCTTTTCTAGTGCAAACTTCAGTAATGCTTTTTTAGTCATCTAATTCTGTATAGTCAATATCTTCTGCTTCCTCAAGTCCTCTAATTTGATTTTTAATATCTTCAAGTGTTGCTCCTTCGTTTAAGTTAATCTCAATCTTAGTTTCTGAGTCCCTCTTGATTTCTGTTGATGATAGTTTAGGCATTGCATAGTTCATTAGTTTAGCTATTGCATCTATATATGCTCTTGGGTCTTCATCAAATAGTATATCTAAAGCCATCTTAATCTTTACAGGCTGCCCTTCTAATGCATAAGCTAAAGACTTCCTAGTCATCTTAGCTAATTGCTTTGTTTCATTATTCTTAGGTAATAAAGACTTTGCAGTTTTATTAAAGTTCTCATCTATATTGTTAGGTCGCTTTTTCATAGCTTCACTACCTACTCCATTATTCTCTTGTTCTTCCATCATTATTCGTTTAGATTGCCAATATACAACAATGTGTTAAAGTATTTTCATAATAAAGATATAAAATTGAACTTTGTAAGATTATTTGTGTATGTTTGCAGTCTAATAACTAAAACAAATAAACAAAATGGAAGAAGCAAAATTAAACACAAAGTACAGTCATACTAGGGCTATTGATAATGAAGATAAATTTTTTATTGTTTATGTTCGCTTAAGGGGAGCTGTTAATCTTAGAATAGGATGGATTGAAAAAGAATTTATAGAGGAAGATTTTGTTAGAATAGCATTAGAAGGTCGTAATTTGGAGATACTTAATATAATTGAGTTTACAGATTATGATGAATACCAAGAATATAAAGAGAATAACTAAAACAATACAACTATGCATGTAACACAAAAAATAAACATACTCGCAAATGAGATATTTGCAGATGCAGGCTTTGAACTACACAAGGCTCTAAAAGAACGAGGATGGGATAATGAGCAACAAGCTGCTGCCATACTACAAGGATTAACATTTTTCCTTTTGTCTTTCTCTCACGAGGATGTAGGCGAGATATATGGTAAGGCACATACAGAAGCACT
>Ga0307986_10002730_pt1 | contig 12551 bp, 13 predicted proteins | sample EllFjometageno82_FD_203170 | JGI IMG/M metagenome (GOLD analysis project Ga0307986, IMG submission 203170) | Marine microbial communities from Ellis Fjord, Antarctic Ocean - #82 | ecosystem: Environmental > Aquatic > Marine > Unclassified | place: Southern Ocean | collected 2014-10-09
TTTGATTGTATATACTTTCTTGTCTTCTTTTATTCTTGGTGCACTTGGTATCGTAGCTGGTCTTTGGGCTGAAAAATTTGACCATATGGCAACCGTAACTAATTTTATTATTATTCCTTTATCTTTTTTATCAGGAACTTTTTATACTATTGATAAATTACCAGGCTATCTTCACACAATTAGTAAAGCTAACCCATTTTTTTATATGATAGATGGATTCCGATATAGTTTTATCGAACAGTCTGATGGGTCACTTACTGTAGGGATAATTTACTTATCAATATTAAGTTTTATTATGTGGATGACCGCTTATTTATTGTATAAAAAAGGTTATAAAATAAAATCTTAATCATGAGCGCGTTATTAAATACCTATAATAGAAAAAAAATTTCTTTTGTAAAAGGCAAAGGTTGTTACCTCTATTCAACTAATGGAAAAAAATATTTAGATTTTGTACAAGGTATCGCAGTTAATTCATTTGGTCATTGCCACAATCATTTAGTTAAGACTATTAACAAGCAATCTAAAAAGTTATGGAATATTTCCAATGTATTTACAATTTTAGAACAAGAAAGATTAGCAAAAAGGCTGACTCAACATACGTTTGCAGACCATGTAGCATTTCAAAACTCAGGCGCAGAAGCAACTGAGTTAGCAATTAAAGTAGCTAGAAGATATTTTTACTCAAAAGGTAAACCTAAAAAAAATAGAATTTTATGTTTAAATAATAGCTTCCACGGTAGAACTCTAGCTACAATTTTTGCAAGTAATAGTAAAAAAGCCACAGAAGGTTTTGGTCCAAAAGTAGATGGTTTTGATCATTTTGATTTTGCTGACCATAAGGGATTAGAAAAATCTATCACAAAAAAAACTGCAGCTATAATGGTAGAGACAATTATGGGAGAAGGAGGTATCAAAGTTATTCCTGATTACTGCTTAAAAGGTTTAAGAAAATTATGTAATAAAAAAAATATTTTACTTATTTTAGATGAAGTTCAGTGTGGAATAGGAAGATCAGGAAAATTCTTTGCTTATGAGTATGGAGGTATTACGCCTGATATAGTTCCTATTGCAAAGGGAATAGGAGGTGGATTTCCTATAGGTGCATGTTTAATGACCAAAAAAGTAGCCTCATGTATGACGCCAGGCTCTCATGGATCAACATTTGGTGGAAGCCCACTAGCAATGAGTGTTGGTAATGCTGTTTTAGATCTAATTTTAAAAAAAGGTTTTTTAAAAAGCGTTCAGGTAGTTGCGCATTATTTTCATAAAGAACTCCATAAATTACAGTCCGAATTTCCAAAAATAATTAAAGAAGTCAGAGGTATTGGGTTGCTGGTTGGTATAAAAGTGTCACCCGAACTCAATCTATTCATAAAAAAACTTTCGGACAATAAATTATTAACAATAAGAGCTGCGGAAAATGTTGTTAGATTGCTACCACCGCTGAATGTCAAAAAAGAGAATATTGACCAAGCGATAGTAATTTTAAGAAAAGTATGCAAAACTTTTAAATGAAAAATTTTTTAAATATTTCAGATCTTTCTTCTGAGGAATTAAGAAGAATTATAGAAGAAGCAAAAAATAGAAAATCAAAAAGAAAAGAATTGAATAAATCAGCCGCTGATTCTGACCAACCTTTTGCTGGCAAATCTATGATTATGATTTTTGAAAAACCCTCAACAAGGACAAGAATTTCTTTTGATATTGCGGTCAAACAACTGGGCGGTTCCTCCATCGTTTTAAATCCAAATGGAACTCATTATGGAAAAGGTAATGAGACTATAAAAGATACCGCTAAAGTTTTTTCAGAATACTCAGATATTGTAATGATAAGAACGTCATCACATAAAAATTTAGAAGATTTTGCCAAACATTCTAATATTCCTGTAATCAATGGATTGTCTGAATTAAGCCATCCCTGTCAAGTCATGTCAGATATTTTAACCTTTGAAGAGATAAAAGGAAGTATAGAAGGAAAAACAATTGCCTGGGTAGGTGATGGAAATAATAATATGTCTAACTCTTTTATCGAAGCCGCAACAAAATTTAATTTTCAACTTAATATTGGCTGTCCAAATAAATATAAACCTAATAAAAAAGTTTTAGAGTGGGCTCAAAAAAATAAAGCTAATGTCAATATTACTAAAAATCCTGCTGAAGCAGTCAAAAATGTAGATTGTATCATGACTGATAAATGGATTTCTATGAACGACAAAGTAGATAAAAATAAAAAAAAAAAACTTTTGAAAGGATACCAGGTAAACAAACAGTTAATTAAATTTGCAAAAAAAGATGCTATCTTTATGCATTGTCTACCTGTGAGTAGAGGCGATGAAGTTACAGATGAAATAATTGATGGTAAAGCGTCGGTAGTTTGGACACAAGCTCTAAATAGAGTTCATATACAAAAAAGTATTATTAACTGGTGTTTGAGTTAAGGTCTTGGAATAGGGCTGTCACTTTGACTGTTCAAATATAAAATAACCGAAGCTCTATCTTTATCTTTCCTTAAACCTGCGTAAGCCATTTTAGTTCCTTTAATATAGGACCTAGGTTTTAATAAAAAAGCATTCAACTCTTCAAAGTTCCAATTCTTTCCGTGAGCTTTTAAAGCAGATGAATAAGCATAATCTGGTATAGACGCTGTAGCGCGTCCAACAACTCCGTAAAGTGCAGGGCCAATTAAATTTTTCCCACCTTTTGCAATAATATGACAAGCACTACATTTCTTAAATACTTTTTCACCATGTGCGGCATCTCCTAGGGCTAAAATTTCTTTAATATCAAGTTGAACAACTTCCTTGACTTTAGTTGCTGTTCCAGCTGATGACACTAATTCAACTCCCTCAACTTTGTAGGCTGATTGCTTGGGTTTTTCGACATGAAAAATTGAGTTACCAAGTTTGTTAATCCCTATAACTATTAATCCAGTCATAAGTACAGCAGCTATAATTTTATTTAATTCAAAACTATCCATAAATTTGATAATTACTAATTGACGTATAACACGACTATATTAAAAATAACTTAAAATTTAGTTCCTTTATTTGCGTCTAAGGGACGCATAATTATGAGCAACATTGCAATAATAATACCATCAAGATTAAGCGCTGAAAGGCTTCCTAATAAGCCCTTAAAACTTATTAATAAAAAGGAGATGATTCTTCATGTCTATGATGTTGCCAAAAGTTCAAATGTAGGTGAAGTAATAGTTGCGACACCTGATCAAAAAATTTTTAATCTTATTAAAAGCCATAATGGCATAGCTACACTAACAAATGAGAAACATGAAACTGGAACAGATAGAGTTTTTGAGGTTTTTGAAAAAAAATTAAAATCAACACCTAACATCATAATCAATTTTCAAGGTGATATGCCAAATTTAAATCCTCAGGCAATTAAAGATTTAGCAACACATATGAAAAAAAATTTATGTGATATTGGCACTTTAGCATCTAATATTGAAAATAATCATGAGGAAGAAGACCCAAATGTTGTAAAGGTTGTTGTTGATAGAGAAATTAAAAATACTTCTTTTGCAAAAGCCGTAGATTTTTTTAGAATTTCTAACAGACCATTAAGCAAACTTACTTATCATCACGTGGGTATTTATGCCTTTACTAATAAAGCTTTAATAAGATATGTAGGTTTAGAAAGAAGTAAGCTTGAAATAAAAAGAAAACTAGAGCAGCTTAGAGCTCTTGAAGACAAAATGAAAATTGATGTAGGCTACATTGATGCTTGTCCATTAAGTGTTGATACGGAAGCAGATTTAATGGCTATAAAAAAAGTAATGGAAAAATAAATGACAAAAATTAAATTAGCGTTTCAAGGAGAAAAAGGTGCCTATTCACATATTGCTTGCGAAGAAGTTTTTAAAGACGCAGAAGTCAAAAATTGCAAAACTTTTGAAGAAACTTTTAAAACAGTGTTTGACGATGAAAGTTATAAAGCCATTATTCCTATTGAGAATTCACTAGCGGGAAGGGTTGCTGATATTCATTATTTATTACCAAAGTTTAAATTACAAATTTATGCAGAACATTACCAGAAAGTCGAACATTGTTTATTATGTAGAAATGAAGCTGAGCTGAAAGATATTAAATACGTGAGGAGTCACGCTCAAGCTATTGGGCAATGCCAAGAAATCATAAAAAAAAATAATTTTAAAACTATTATATCTGCAGACACAGCTGGATCAGCTAAAGATTTAGCTGCCAGCAGTGATAATTCAATAGCAGCTATTGCATCTGAACTAGCAGCTGAGACTTATGGGTTAAAAATATTAAAAAAAAATATTGAGGATGAGGTTGGCAATGTCACTCGTTTCTTAATAATGGGTAAAAATATCAATCAGTTAGAATATGATCAAAGCAAGAAATACATAACAACATGTATATTTCGATTAAAAAGTGAAGCTTCAGCTTTGTATAAATCTTTAGGTGGTTTTGCCACAAACCAAATTAATCTAACTAAGCTCGAAAGTTATTCTGTTAAAAATAGTTTTGAACAAGTTAATTTTTACCTAGATCTCGAAGGTCATATTGAGCAAAAACCAGTTCAAAAAAGCCTAGAAGAGCTCGGATTTCATACGGAGAGCCTAGATATCCTGGGTGTTTATGAAGCTTCAGCATTTAGGCAAAAATAGTCCACAAAATCCTTAATCTAGTCTTGTAGTAATCAAATTGATCTTGATATAACCCTAATGAGGTTGGCATCAGGTGGATGTTTCATAAACCCGGTCAGGTCTGAAAGGATGCAGCCGTAGTGAAATTTTTTCAGGTTGTTGCCTGCCTCTTTAACTACAATGATAGATAATAAAATATTAGCACTTAAATACAGGCCTCAAGAATTTAAAGATCTTATTGGCCAAGAAGTAATGGCTCAAACTATTATTAACGCCATTAAGTTAGGAAAAACTCCCAACGCTTATTTATTAACTGGAATAAGAGGAGTTGGCAAAACTACTACCGCAAGATTAATTGCGAAAGCACTAAATTGTGTAAAAAAATTTGACGAAGGTGAGAAATGTGAAGTAGGTGAATACTGTCACTGTGCTGAAATTGTAAATTCAAACCATATGGACATTCTAGAAATGGATGCTGCGTCTAAAACTGGAATTGACGATGTTAGAGAGCTAATCGAAAATGCAAAATATAGCCCAACCAGTGCAAAATTTAAAATTTTTATTATTGATGAAGTACACATGTTGTCAAAACAAGCATTTAATGGTCTGCTTAAAACACTGGAAGAGCCACCACCAAGACTTAAGTTTATTTTAGCGACAACAGAAGTTAGGAAGATTCCAATTACAATTCTTTCTAGATGTCAAAGATTTGATTTAAAAAGAGTTAATTTAGAAAAACTTTTTTTACACCTCAAAGAAATTTCTAAAAAAGAAAACGGAAGCATTGCAGATAGCGCACTACAACTTATTGCCAGAGCATCTGAAGGATCAGTACGCGATGCTATTTCTTTGCTAGATCGAGCTTTAGTCAGTCAAAGTATAAAAAATAAAGAGATACAAGATCAGGATGTAAGATTAATGTTAGGTCTCGCTGACAGAAGTAAATTGATACTTCTTTTTAAAGAAATTTTGTCAGGTAATCAAAAAGAGGCTATCAACCACTTAAAAGAATTAATAGATAGCGGGCTAGATGCAAAAAATTTTTTAAATGACATTTTAGAAATACTTTATTTGTTCAGTAGAAGAATAAATCTAGGTCCTATTGAAAAAGATTTAATGATTTCAGAATCTGAACTTCAACTAATTGATAATTACTCAAAAAACTTAGACTCACAAGATTTAGGAATTTTTTGGCAACTTACGATTAAAACTATGGATGATTTAAGAATCGTAGGAAATGAAAGCCTAGCCTTAGAAATGTATGTTATACAATTAATGCATCTTAAAAGTATTAATCGAATTGAAGAAATTTCAACAAAATTATACTCAAATGAAGAGTCTTTATTGATAAAACAAACTACACTCACAGAAGCCAATGAATTAAAAGACACAAAAATATCGAGCGTTTACAAGAGTCAGCTTAAAAGTACTGATCAAGTTAAAGAAAATCTTATAAAAAGCCCCGAACTTAAGTCTGAAAAATCAAAATCCCTAAAGATAAAAACGTTTGAAGACTTAATCCAAATTACCACAAAAGAAAAAGAAGTTGAGCTAAAATATGACTTGGAGAGAAATGTTAGCTTAGTAAGTTTTACCCCAGGAAAAATAAATATAACTTTTAACGAAAAACTTAACAAAAATTTCATTAAAATTTTAGCAGAGAAGCTATTAAAATGGACTGGAGAAAGATGGATTATTTCTCTAAGTAAGGATCAAGGCAAGAAAACGGTTCATGAAAAAAATCTTACAGATAAAAAAGATATCATTGAAAAAGAAATGAATAGTGATTTAGTTAAAGACTTTGTTTCAGCTTTTCCAGACGCAAAGCTTACTAGTGTTACGGAGGAAGAAGATGCCTGACTTTACAGACATGCTTTCAAAGGCAAAAGAGATGCAGGCTAAAATGAAAGCTGCTCAAGATTCAATTAAAAATATAGAAGTCGAAGGCGCAGCTGGAGGAAATTTAGTTAAAGTGATTCTAACTGGAGACTATGAAATTAAAAATATTATAGTGAGTGATGAAGCTAAAAAAGAGACAGGTGAAATTATTAATGATTTAATTATAGCTGCTTACAACAATGCAAAAGAAAAATTGAAAAAAAAATCCTCAGAAGAACTCGCAAAGGCTACTGGTGGAATGAATTTACCTTTTGATCTAAAGTTCCCTCTTTAAATGGATAATCAAATTCCAGCTATAGAAGAATTAATTAAACTTTTCGCAAAATTACCTGGTTTAGGCCCAAAGTCTGCAAAAAGAATAATCTTAAAATTAATTAATAACAAGGAAAGTATGGTTAAGCCCTTAGCTCAGTCATTAGCTAAAGTTTACAAAAGTGTAGTTAGATGCTTAACTTGTGGAAATCTTAAAGTAATAGATCAAGCCTGCGTTTGTGAAGGTAAAAATACTTTTGATAAAATTTGTGTCGTAGAAAACCTGGCTGATATGTGGGCTATAGAGTCTTCAAGTATTTACAAGGGACATTTTCATATTCTTGGTGGTACCTTAAATTCAAATGAAAATTACGAACAAAAAAATTTATTAATTGACTCCTTAGTAAGAAGAGTTAAAAAAAATAGTCTTAAAGAAGTTATTATCGCTACGAGCGCAACAGTTGAAGGCCAAACAACTGCACATTACATTGAAGACGCAATTAAAAGTGATAAGATTAAAATTACTAAGCTTGCTCAAGGCCTGCCAGTAGGAGGCGAGATCGAGCAATTAGATGATGGAACTCTTTATTCTGCCTTTAAAAATAGAGTTCCGGTAACAGAAGAATAAAAAGATTTTTATGACCGAACTATTTTTAAAAACCTTTATCTTTTATTTTATCGTTATTGATCCTATTGGCAGTACACCTCTATTTTTAGTTGTCACAGAACACTTAGATGTAAAAGAAAAAATAAAAACAGCATTACACGGAACATTTATAGCAACACTTATTCTGTTATTTTTTGGATTATTAGGCAATAGTGTTTTAGCTTATTTAAAAATTTCTTTTCCAGCTTTCACAATAGCTGGTGGAATTATTTTATTTATTATTTCTCTAGAGATGCTCTTTGATAAAAGACATCAAAGAAAAGAAGAAGATATTAATTTTACTTCTGATAAATTAAGTATCTTCCCGCTCGCTACCCCTTTACTTGCGGGACCAGCAGCAATAACATCGGTCATTGTATCTGTAAGTGCTACAGGGAATGATATTTCAAAACAAGCTATCGGCATGCTTGCTCTTGTTGCCGCAACATTAACAACTTTTATTATTTTATTTCTTGCTGCTAAATCTGAAAAAATAATTAATAAAAGAATTATAAGTGTATTCTCTAGAATAGTAGCAATTATTTTGGCTGGTTTAAGTATTCAATATATTTTAAATGGAATTAAAGCTTTCGTAAATCTTTAATCTTTTTCTCTAATCTTCGTTTATGAAGCAATGGTTCAGTATAACCAGATGGCTGAGTACGACCTTTGAAAACTAAATCACAAGCTGCTAGAAAAGCTATAGATTTTTCAAAATCTATTGACATTGGTTCGTAATTTTTGTCATTACCGTTTTGTTTATCAACTACTGCTGCCATTTTTTTCATAACACTCATTACCTGTTCTGTAGTACAAATATTATGGTGTAACCAATTTGCCATATGTTGAGATGATATTCTAAGTGTTGCTCTGTCTTCCATTAACCCAATATTATTAAAGTCAGGAACTTTAGAACATCCCACACCTTGATCTACCCATCTTACAACATAACCTAAAATACTCTGGGCATTATTTTCTAACTCTTTATTAATATTTTCTACCGACCAGTTGGGCCTGTCTGCAACTGGAATAGTTAAAATATTTTCTACTTTAGCTTTTGTACGTATTTTAAGTTCTGCTTGTTTTCTAAAAACATCTACTTGATGGTAGTGCGTAGCATGAAGTGTTGCAGCGGTAGGCGAAGGTACCCAAGCACAATTAGCACCAGCTGACGGATGGCTAATTTTTTGAGTCATCATATCTGCCATACGATCAGGCATTGCCCACATTCCCTTACCTATTTGCGCTTTACCAGATAACCCACAAGCCAAACCAATATCAACATTTGAGTCTTCGTACGTATTTAACCAAATAGATTTTTTCATATCTCCCTTAAAAATCATAGGTCCGGCTTCAAACGAGGTATGCATTTCATCACCAGTCCTGTCTAAAAATCCTGTATTAATAAAAACTATTCTATCTTTAACGGCTCGAATACATTCTTTTAAATTTATTGTAGTTCGCCTTTCCTCGTCCATTATGCCAACCTTAATAGTATTTCTTTCAAGTCCCAAAACATCTTCTACTTTACTAAAAATCGTATTTGTAAAAGCAACTTCTTCGGGCCCATGCATTTTTGGTTTTACAATATAAACAGAACCAGTTCTTGAATTAGTTTTGTTTTTAAAATCGTGCTTTGCACATAGAACACTTATAAAAGTGTCCATTATTCCTTCAGGAATTTCAGAACCATCTTTTAAAATAATCGATGGACTCGTCATTAAATGACCAACATTACGGTTCAATAATAATGCTCTACCTTGTAACTTTATTTTTTTACCGTCAACACCTTCGTACGTTCTATCTGGATTTAACTTTCTTATGAATTCTTTTCCATTCTTTACCATCTTAGCTTGCAAAGTACCTTTCATAATACCAAGCCAGTTTCTGTAACATTTTACTTTATCTTCTGCGTCAACTGCAGCAACCGAGTCTTCATTATCAACTATAGTTGATATAGCTGATTCAAGAACAACATCACTTATGTGAGCTTTATCTGTGCTACCAATTTTACTTTTAGCATCAATGACAATATCTACGTGCAAGTTATTATTTTTAAGTAAAACAGATATTGGATCTTCTTTAGTACCATTATAACCAATTAGTTGTTCTTTATTTTCTAGCAAAATACTATCAAGAGAAATTTTTGAAATATTTTTCCAGCTTTCATTTATTAATGGAAAATTTTTATCTAAAAAGTTTCTTGCGTATTCAATGACTTTATTTCCTCGTACAGGATTATAAGAACCAGTTTTAGCAGCACTATCTGCTTCAGAAATAACATCAGTTCCATAAAGTGAATCATATAAACTTCCCCAGCGAGCATTAGCTGCGTTAATAGCATACCTAGCATTGTCAATTGGAACTACAAGTTGAGGACCTGCAATTTTAGCTATTTCATCATCTACGTTTTGAGTAGTTATTTGAAAATCATTTTTTTCTTCAATTATATAATTTATTGATTTGAGAAATTTTATATATTCCCCTTTGTTTAAATCTTTGTCTCGATTAGCTAAATGCCATGTATCTATTTCTTTTTGAATAGTCTCTCTTTTTTGAATTAAAGCTTTGTTGATAGGTGCGAGCTCATGAACAGCAGAATCAAATTTCTTCCAAAAATCATCTACAGCGATACCTGTGCCGGGAATTACTTCCTTATCTATAAATTCAAGTAAAACAGAGCTTACCAAAAGATTTTTTTTTTTAATTTTATTCATAATACTTCAAATTATATCTTGTCTGTTTTGGTATCTAAGAGACTTAGTCTTTTGGTGAGATTCATTTTTTCCAGATTTTAAATTAGATGGTCTTTTTGCATGAGAGATTCCTAGAGGTTTGCTTAATTGGCTCTATATTAAAACAGTCTCTCTCATTTCTTGACAAATTGACCTAGCTTTCGGCTAAAGTCAATTACTATAACTATAATACTTGTCATTTGATGACTTAATTGAATTCCATTAGAAAGAAAACTATATTAAATCTTATAAAGCACTATGAAAAATTATTTAGAATTTGAAAAAGAGATTAAATTGTTAGAGACAGATTTAGATAGTCTTAAAAACCCATTTGGCTCAGAAGGTATTTCAGAAGTAAATACTCAAAAAATTAAAAAAACGGAAGATGAGATTAATAGTAAACTAAAATTAACTTATGAAAATTTAAATAGCTGGCAAAAAACTTTAGTTGCAAGACATGAAGACAGACCTAGAGCAAATTTTTATATAAAAAAAATATTTTCAAGTTTTACAGCACTGTCAGGTGACAGACTTTTTTCAGATGATCTATCTGTTATAGCTGGGTTCGGCTTAATTGATGATAAATCTGTTTTAGTTATCGGGCAAGAAAAAGGAGAAGATCTCACAAGTAGAATAGAAAGAAATTTTGGTATGATGAGACCAGAAGGATACCGAAAATGTATTCGACTTATGCAGCTTGCAAATCGATTTCAAATACCTGTTGTTTCTTTTATTGACACACCAGGAGCGTACCCAGGGCTTGGTGCGGAACAAAGAGGACAGGCATCAGCTATTGCGAATTCAATTGAATGTAGTATGTCTCTTAATGTTCCAAATATTTCTATTATTATTGGAGAAGGTGGCTCAGGTGGAGCTATTGCATTAGCGTCATCGAATAAAGTAATCATGTTACAAAATTCAATATATTCTGTAATTTCACCTGAGGGGTGCGCTTCTATTTTATGGAGAGATCCAAGCAAATCTTTACAAGCTGCGGAAGCTATGAAATTAACAGCAAAAGACTTATTAGAATTAGGTATCATCGATGAAGTTATTAAAGAACCAGTAGGTGGGGCTCATCGCGACACAGAAACTATAGCGCAAGATGTTAAACAATCGATTATTAAAAACCTAAGACACTATGAAAGCTTTTCTAAAGAAGAAGTTTACAATGACAGAAAAGCTAAGTTTTTAAAAATAGGAAGAAATAAAGGATTTACAGAATCTACTAGTCTTACAGAGAGCAGTTTGAAGTATAAAGAATCTTTTCTTTTTAAAATAAAGAGAGAGTTTAATAACAATAAAACTAGAAATTATAGCTTAATAGTATTAGCTTTAACGGCATTAATTACTCTATATAGTGTTACATAATAGACAATTAAGTAGACATTCTTTTTGAATAATTAAACATTCCTTGACATAGCAAAGCTAAATCTATTAAAGATGCGAAGTTAGTAAATATTTACTAATTAAAGATAATAATAAATAAGGAAAAGTAAAATAATATGAGTTCACTAAAAGGAAAAGTAAAATGGTTCAATGGCACTAAAGGTTATGGTTTTATTGAAAGAGACGATAAAGAAAAAGACGTGTTTGTTCATTCATCAGCTGTAAGAGACGCTGGTTTAAAGTTTTTAAATGAAGGTGACGAGCTAACTTTCGAAGTTGAGAATGGAGACAAAGGTCCTTCAGCAGTAAAATTGCAGAAAGCCTAAACCTTATTTCAGAATTCAAAAATTATCAGGACATGAACTTCAAATATACAGTTTTTATCCCGTTAATAACGAATTGCGTGTTCGAATTTTCGAATACGTAAATTAACAACAAAAAAGGAAAAGTAAAATAATATGAGTACACTAAAAGGAAAAGTAAAATGGTTCAATGGCACCAAAGGTTATGGTTTTATTGAAAGAGACGATAAAGAAAAAGACGTGTTTGTTCATTCATCAGCTGTAGCAGATTCAGGCATGGGTAGCTTGAACGAAGGTGACGAGTTAACTTTCGAAGTTGAGAATGGAGACAAAGGTCCTTCAGCAGTAAAATTGCAGAAAGCCTAAATATTTCCAGATCGTAAATTATTGGGAGAGAAAATTTAATTAGTTTCAATCCCAGTAATTCTAATCTTGCAAATAACAGTTATTTCGTTAAAAACACATAATGATTACAAAAAAAAAATTTTTTATACCAAGAAAATACCTCAACGATACGCATGTTAAGCTATTACCTAGCTTATAATTATTCGCATATATAAATTTAAATTTAATCAAAACTAAGATAAAAACAAAGTAATGCAGCTGTAGCTCAGTTGGTTAGAGCACTAGTTTGTGGAACTAGGGGTCGGTGGTTCGAGCCCACCCAGCTGTACCAAAAAAAATGGAAAAAAAAAATA
>Ga0307986_10002731_pt1 | contig 12551 bp, 11 predicted proteins | sample EllFjometageno82_FD_203170 | JGI IMG/M metagenome (GOLD analysis project Ga0307986, IMG submission 203170) | Marine microbial communities from Ellis Fjord, Antarctic Ocean - #82 | ecosystem: Environmental > Aquatic > Marine > Unclassified | place: Southern Ocean | collected 2014-10-09
ATTTTTTATAGGCTTTAAAAAATATTTATTTAGAACAAACGAAAATATGAGGATTACTATTCCAATAAAGATTGCTGTTCTTAATATAAAAGTTTTTCTTTCATTAATTGCAGACTTAATATCATTTGCATTTTCTGATATTGCCAAATATCCAACCGTACTTCCTTCAACTGTTACATTTTTTACAGTTGTTAGTAAAAATTGATCATACCCTTCTTGTGTAAAGGTAAACGGCTTACCATAATTTTTTGACCACGAATAGTTAGTCAAAATATCTTTCAAAGAAACAGTTTTTTTTTTGTTTATATCTTTTTTTTCAATTATCTTTTTACTTGTTTTTTCATTTAAAATTTCTAGCTGGACTATATCTAGTCTATTGGTAAAGGATCTTGGATCTAAATCTAATGTATCCGTATCTCCAACTAAATTAAATTGTTTATCAAATAAAATAACTCTATCTAAATTTTGAAATAAAAATCTTGTTGAAAATAAAAATTTTCTAATATCCTCTTCTTCAAATTTTATATTTAGTCTTAAAATATGTTCAATTGTATTGTTAATTATTTGAATATGATTACTTGTTTTATTTTTTATCAAATTAGGCTTTACATTGCCAATATATAAAAGAGTCAGACTGCCAATGACTACAAAGATTATTAAATTAATAAATAAAAATTTTTTTAAAATAGATAGATTTTTAAGAAAATCATCAAACATTAACTAACGTTCCATCTGTACCCACTGCCATACCTTGTTTCTATTGCAGTAAATTCAGGATCAACTTTTTTAAATTTTTTTCTAATTCTCTTAACATGACTATCTATGGTTCTATCCTCAATATCAGTATCTTCTCTATAAGCAATGTCCATTAATTGTGACCTTTCTTTAATTATTCCTGGTCTCTTAGCTAATTCTTTTACTATCAAAAATTCTGTAGTGGTAAGCTTATCTGGTAGTTGTTCACCCCCCCACTCACACTCAAGTTGTGAAGGGTCAAGTTTGAGTTTACCGTGAGAAATAATACTTTTTGTTTCTTCTAAATTAATATTAATATCTTTTTTTCTAAGCTGAACTCTAATTCTTTCAATTAAAACTTTTATAGAAAATCCTCCTGATTTTTTCATAAAATCATCTGCACCCAACTTTAAACCTAATAATTCATCTATCTCATCATCTTTTGATGTTAAAAAAATTACTGGCAGAGATGTTTTTTTTCTCAATTTTTTTAAAAGTTCTTCTCCATCCATTTTAGGCATTTTAATATCAATAACTGCTAGGTCGGGTGGTGATCTGGTTAACCCAATTAATGCACTCTCACCATCAATATAAGTTTGAACTTTGAAACCTTCTTTTTCAAGAGCAATGCTTATGCTTGTAAGTATATTTCTGTCGTCATCAATTAATGCTATTGTTTGTATGTACATATATCACTTTAAAAATACTAAATTGTTCTAATTGAGGCAATGCATTTAAATTAATGAAGTAGTCCCCAATTATCACCTGTATTCACATCTACTGTTAAAGGTGTTGAAAATGAGTGTAAATCACTTTCCGTGACACTGGTCATTTCCTCTTGAATAATCTTAGTTATATTTTTGACTTCTTTTTTTGGAACTTCAAAAATTAATTCATCATGTATTTGCAGTAATACTTTTGATTTATTATTTTTTAAACTCTCAAATTTTCTATCAAGTCTAATCATTGCAAGTCTCATTATTTCTGAGGCAGAACCTTGTATCGGTGCATTTATTGAAGCTCTTTCTTGAAAGTTTCTTACGTTAAAATTTTTGTCATTAATTCCATTAAAATGAGATCTGCGTCCAAAAATATTATTTACATAACCACTTTTTCTACAAAATTTAATAGTGTCGTCCATATAAATTTTTATCTCTGGAAACCTTGAAAAGTAAGCATTTAAAAACTGATCTGCTTCATGGTTTGAAACGTTAATTTGTTTTGCTAGCCCATATTGTGAAATGCCATAAATAATACCAAAATTTATTGCTTTAGCTTTTCTTCTCATATCTTGGTCAACTTTATTAATATCTACATTAAATACCTGGCTTGCTGTTAATGAATGAATATCTTCTTTATTTTTAAATGCTTTTTTTAATTCTTTAACATCTGCTAGGTCTGCTAAGATTCTCATTTCAATTTGGTTATAGTCAGCAGAAATTAAGGTGAAATCTTTTTTAGCTATAAAAGCTTTTCTTATGTCTTTACCATCCTCCGATTTGATGGGAATATTTTGCAAATTTGGGTCACTAGAAGCAAGCCTACCAGTTGTTGTTGCTGCTAGTAGAAAGGAAGTGTGAACTCGTTTTGTTGTTGAATTGATATGTTCGGGCAAAGCATCTGAATAAGTGTTTTTAAGCTTTGATAGTTGTCGCCAATCTAAAACTAATTGTGGAAATTTATGCCCTTTAAATGCTAAGTCTTCAAGCACGGTTGCATTTGTGGCAAAGCTTCCTTTTCTAGTTTTTTTAAGCACAGCAATCTTCAGATCGTTATAAATTATTTCACCTAGTTGTTTAGGTGAACCAATATTGAATTCTTTTTTTGAGATTTTAAAAACTTCTTTTTCTAATTTATTAATCTTTTTTTCAAATTTTTCAGATAATACTTTTAAAAACTTATTATCAATTTTTATTCCTTCAATTTCCATAAATGCTAATATCTTAATTAGCGGCTTTTCAAAAATTTCGTAAATATTGGTTAATTTTTCTAATTTAAGATTTTTACTAAAAATTTTGTATAATCTATAAGTGATGTCAGCATCTTCTGCTGCATATTCCATTGCCTTATCTAGCTCCACGTCGCTAAAATTTATTTCTTTTTTCCCGGTACCAACAATTTCTTTAAATGAAATTGTTTTATGCTGCAAGTGAATCTCAGACAAGGTATCCATATTATGTCTATTTTTTCCAGCATCCAAAACATAAGACATCAACATTGTGTCTTCCATTGAATTCATATTTATTCCTTGTTTAAATAAAACAATAAAATCAAATTTAATATTTTGACCAATTTTTTTTACGCTTTCGTCCTCTAAAAGAGGTTTTAATTTTTTAATTACAGCTTCTTTTTTTAAGCAACCTTTAAACTTATGTCCTATTGGAATATAGCAAGCCCTACCAATCTTAGTACTTAATGAGATGCCAACTAAGTCTGCTTGATGTGCGTCCAGCGAGCTTGTTTCGGTATCAATTGCTAACTCACCAGCTTCTTCTGCTTCATTAATCCACTCATCTATTTCTTTTTCATTAGTGATTAAATGATAATTTTTTTTATTAATGTTTTGTTGTTTTGTTTCAGGTTTTGCTTCTATAATATTTTCTTCCAATTTGGGTTCCCCGTATGCAGAAATTACAGAGCTAAGAAGTCTATTAAATTCCATTTCTCTTAAAAATTTATATAACTTATCTTTATCAATATCTTTCAGTTTAAATTCTTCTATCTTTCTTTCGGCTGGAGCATCTTTCATTAATGTTACTAATTTTTTGCTGATAATTGCTTTATCTTTATTTTCTATAAGTGTTTCTCTTCTTTTATTTTGCTTTATTTCTTTTGCGTTATCTAAGAGTTTTTCTAGAGTGCCATATTTATTGATTAATTCTGCTGCAGTCTTAACACCAATGCCTGGAACTCCAGGAACATTATCGCTACTGTCACCAGCTAATGATTGCACATCAATAACTTTTTCGGGCCCTACTCCAAATTTAGCCACTATATCTTCAGATGTTATAAATTTATTTTTCATTGGATCAAATAACCGAACATCTTTTTTATATAGTTGCATTAAGTCTTTGTCTGAAGAAACTATTGTTACCTTGGCACCCTTTGCTAAAATTTGCTCAGTATAGGTGGCTATTAAATCATCTGCTTCATAATTAGGCAGATCTACTGATGGTAAATTAAAAGCAATAACTGATTTTCTTATGTATTCAAACTGTGGTGCCAAATCGTCTGGAGCCTCTGATCTATTTGCTTTATAGTTAGAATAAATTTCATTTCTAAAAGTTTTTCTTGCTGCATCAAAAATTACAGCAAAGTGTGTTGGCTTTTGAAGATTTTCATTAGACTTTGAATCTTCTAATAATTTAAATAACATACTACAAAAACCACTGACTGCACCCACGGGTAAACCATCGCTCTTTCTGGTTAAAGGTGGCAATGCATAATAAGCTCTAAAGATATAACCCGAACCATCTATTAAATAAAAATGATCTGTTTTTTTTATTTTATCCATGAAATATTATTATCTTAATTATTTTAAATATTATAAATGTATTAACTCATATGGGAAAAAAAAATATACTTTCTATTAAGAACCTAAAAAAAATTTATTCAAGCAAACAAACAGAGGATGCATATGCTTTAAATAATTTAAACTTAGACGTGCAAGAAGGAGAAATTTTTGGTCTACTTGGGCCAAATGGTGCTGGCAAAACTACATTTATAAATATTATAGCTGGTACAGTCATAAAAACAGCAGGACAAGTTATTGTGCATGGCTTTGATCTAGATATAAACCCAAGACAGGTTAGGGCCTCAGTTGGAATAGTGCCTCAAGAAGTTAACCTTGATCCCTTTTTCAGCCCAAGAAAATTATTAGAATTGCAAGCTGGACTTTATGGAATAAAAGAAAAAGACAGAATTACAGACACTATTTTAGAGTTAGTATCTTTGGAAAAACAAGCTAACAGCTATGCAAGAAGTTTATCTGGTGGAATGAAAAGAAGATTATTAATGGCCAAAGCCTTAGTTCATCAACCACCAATAGTTTTTTTAGACGAGCCTACCGCAGGTGTTGATGTTCAGTTAAGACAGAATTTATGGAAAAATGTAAGATTACTTAATGATCTTGGTGTAACTATTATCTTAACAACACATTATCTTGAGGAAGCGGAAAAAATGTGTGATCGAATAGCTATTCTTAATAAAGGAAATATTGTAGCTTTAGATAGCACCAAAAATCTCCTAGATAAAATTCAAACAAAAAAAGTAACTTTCAAAACAAATAGAATAATTGATATTAAAGATGAGGATATAGATTCTTTAAAGGTAATATCAAAAGTAAGCACAGAGGTTTGTGTATCCTATGAAAAAAGTAAAATTCACATGGAAGAATTAATTAATCTAATTAAGAAGAATAACGTCAAAATTATTGATATATCTACTGATGATGGTGATTTAGAAGATGTATTTCTCAGGCTAATAAAAAACTAGATTATTATTACAATAAATAGTAAATTTATCATAATGGATCTTTTAAAAACAAATTCAATTCACAAAATTTTAAAAATATTTATAGTAATTTTTGTTGGATCAATGGCTTTAACCATTTCTGCTAAATTAAAAATACCATTTTATCCTGTACCAATGACAATGCAGACCTTTGTTGTTCTTTTTTTAGGTTTAGCTTTTGGATATAAAATAGGCCTTGCGACAGTAGGAGTTTATCTTATTGAAGGAATTATTGGAATGCCAGTATTTTCTAATTCACCTGAAAAAGGTGTGGGTTTGGTTTACTTTACTGGCCCAACAATGGGCTACTTAATAGGTTTTTTGTCTGCTGTGTTTTTTGCGGGATACCTGAATTTAAAAAATAATCTTTTTGTAATTTTCAGCAAATTGATATTTTCTGTTTCAACAATCTACTTATTTGGAGTTTTGTGGCTTGGAACTTTAATTGGATGGGACAAACCAATACTTCAATTAGGTGTTGCACCTTTTTTATTGGCTGAGTTATCTAAAATCTGTCTATTGAGTTTATTGGCTAAAAAAATTATTAAATTTAGAAAATTTATCTAGGAGATCTTTTGGATAGAATTCTTTGTAGAGTTCTTCTGTGCATTTTAAGTCTTCTAGCTGTTTCAGAAACATTCCTGTTACATAATTCAAAAACTCTGTGAATATGTTCCCACTTAACCCTATCTGCAGACATGGGATTTTCTGGTGGTGCGGCTCTTTTTTCTGGATCTGCTAATAATGCTTTTTCAACATCATCTGCATCTGCTGGCTTAGCAAGGTAATCAATGGCACCCTCTTTAATTGCCGCTACAGCAGTTGGTATATTGCCATAACCAGTTAGCATAATAATTCTACTTGTAGGATTGGATATTTGTATTTGTTTTACTACTTCAAGCCCATTTCCATCAGCTAGTCTAAGATCAACAACGGCAAAAGCTGGTTTTGTTATCTTAACTGATTGAATACCTTTTTGTACACTTTCAGCTTGAAAAACCTCAAATCCTTTTTTTTCCATTGCTCTCGCAAGCCTGTCTCTAAAAGGATTATCATCATCAACGATTAACAAGGATTTATTATCAAAATCACTTATTTTTTTTAAATTAACTGCTTCGACCATAGTATTGATATGGGTCTTTATATGATAATTTCAATACCCATTATTTGCTTTACATTAATTGACTATTACCTTAATTGCATAATTTATATGAAAGTTTTTAGTATTTAAAAACTTTTTTTTATTAAATTTTTTTTGGAGACATAATGCAAAAATTTAAAACAGTTGATGAGCTTATAAATCAACTAAAACCAGAAAAACCTATTTATTGTATTAGGAAGAAATCAATACATTTAGCTTCTGCATATTTTAGAAATAAGTTTCGAGGTAAAGTGCTATATGCAGTAAAAACTAACCCACACCCTGAAGTATTAAAAGCCATAGTTGAGAGTGGGATTGAAAACTTTGACATTGCTTCTATTCAAGAAATTAAAGACATAAGAGCAATTAATCCTAATGCTAAATGCTCATACATGCATACGGTTAAAAGTAGAGAAAACATCAAAGAAGCTTATTTTAACTATAACGTTAAAGCTTTTTCTTTAGATACTAAAGATGAATTAATAAAAATTATTGAAACAACTAACCATGCTAAAGATCTTGAATTGTTTGTAAGAGTAGCAGTTTCAAATGAACATGCTGAAATAGATTTATCAAAAAAATTTGGAGCATCAATGTCTGAAGCGACTGGTTTATTGAGATTAACAAAACAATATGCAAAAAAAATAGGTTTGAGTTTCCATGTAGGATCTCAATGTATGCATCCTATTTCATATAAAAAAGGAATTGCAGATATTGGAAATATAATAATAAAAACTAAAATTATTCCAGATTATATTAATATTGGAGGTGGATTTCCTGCAATTTACCCTGACCTTGTTCCTCAATCTTTAGATAGTTATTTCGAAGAAATAAAAAAAGGGTTAGCAAATTTAAAATTAGAAAAGCTTCCTGAAATACTATGTGAGCCTGGCCGAGCACTAGTTGCCGAAAGTGGATCAACAATTGTAAGGGTAAACTTGAGAAAAAAACAAAAACTTTATATAAATGATGGAACATACGGAACTCTTTTTGATGCTGGTACGCCAAACATAGTTTATCCTTCTCGTTTAATTAAAAATGGAAAAATAATTTCTAAAAAATTAACTGCGTTTGATTTTTATGGCCCTACTTGTGATAGCATGGATTATATGAAGGGACCGTTTCTGCTTCCAAATAATATTAAAGAAAATGATTATATTGAGCTAGGTCAACTAGGTGCGTACGGCTTAACTTTTAGAACTCAGTTTAATGGTTTTTATTCAGATGAAATTTATGAAGTAGACGATGAGCCTATAATGACACTGTATAGTAAAGATAGTAATAAAGATATATTGGTTGCTTAATGTCAGAACATAAAAATTTAACCCATAATAGCAAAAAAGACTTTCTACAGCATCCAGTTGAACACATTGATATTACATCATTTGATGCAAGAAAAATTATCTCCTCAATGGAAAGAATGTCTTTTGTTTCAAGAGAAACAGCAAATGCAGCCAATATTTTTAATGAAATGATTCAAGATAAAGATTGCACTATTTTTTTAACACTAGCAGGATCAACATCTGCTGCAGGGTGCATGAATATTTATAAAGACTTAGTTAAATACAATATGGTTGATGCAATTATTGCTACAGGTGCATCCATAGTAGATATGGATTTTTTTGAAGCTTTAGGATTTAAACATTATCAAGGCTCTCAGTTTCAAGATGATACTGAATTAAGAAAAAATTATATTGATAGAATTTACGACACCTATATTGATGAGGAAGAGTTGCAAGAATGTGACAAAAAAATATGTGAGATAGCCGATACTCTGGAACCAAGAAGTTACACTTCAAGAGAATTTATTTATGAAATGGGGAAGTATTTAAAAAAACATTCTAAAAAAAAAGAATCTTTAATTGAAACAGCATATGACAACAATGTTCCAATATTTTGTCCTGCATTTACAGATTCGAGTGCTGGTTTTGGATTGGTGACTCACCAAGAAAATAATCCTAAAAATCATATCACAATAGATTCAATTAGGGAGCTACGTGAATTAACAGAAATTAAAATTCAATCAAAAGGATCTGGTTTATTTATGGTGGGTGGTGGAGTTCCAAAAAATTTTGTTCAGGATACAGTTATATGCGCTGAACTTTTGGGAAAAAAAGTTGAGATGCATAAATATGCCGTACAAATTACAGTAGCCGATTCTAGGGATGGTGCTTGTAGTAGCTCCACATTAAAAGAGGCAAGCTCTTGGGGTAAGGTGGATATTGCAAAAGAACAGATGGTTTTTGCAGAAGCAACTAGTGTCCTTCCTTTGATTGCAAGTGATGCATATCATAAAGGTGAATGGAAAAATAGAACGAGAAAAAATTTCTCAAAAATATTTAAATAAAAAATTGAAATATCTTTCTAATAAAAATGGATTTCTTGGAATTGACAATGATGTCAATTTTAAAGAAAAGGTAGTTGTTGTTCCGTTTGGTTTAGAAAAAACTGTAAGTTATGGTGGTGGTACTCGTAATGGACCTAAAGAAATTATCAAAGCATCACATCAAGTTGAATTATACGATGAAGAATTACATTGCGAGCCCTACAAAAAAATTGGAATCAAAACTTTAAAACCATTTAAAATTGATAAAGACATTAAAAAAGCTCTTAAAAAAATGTCTAATATAAATCAAGAAATATTAGATAGAAAATTATTTCCAATCACTTTTGGTGGAGAACACTCAATAACACCAGGATGTATTGCTCCATTTGTAAAAAAACACAAAGAAATATGTTTACTACATTTTGATGCACATGCAGATTTAAGAGAAAGTTATAATGGTGAAAAGTTTTCTCATGCTTCGGCTATCAAAAGATGTTTAGATCATAAAAATGTATCCTTAATTTCATTTGGGATCAGAAATATATCTCAAAGTGAAATACCTTTTTTAAAGAAAAACTCTTCTAGAATTAACATTTTTTGGGCAAAAGATAAAAGTAAATGGGACCTAAAAAAGTTTAAAAAAATGATAAAGAATAAAACAGTTTATTTAACTTTTGACGTTGATGGATTAGACTCAAGCATTATGCCAGCTACAGGTACTCCTGAGCCAGGTGGATTACTGTGGGATGAAACTCTAGACATTATAAGAATAGCTGCTAAAAATTCTAATATTGTTGGTGCAGATATAAACGAACTTTCACCTATAAAAGGTTTTAACTCTTATAATTTTTTAGTGGCTAAACTTGCTTATAAGATTTTATCTTACAAATTTTTATATTAAACTTTTGATGTTTTAAGAATTCCCAATAATAATCTGAATGGTATTAACATTAATAACGCAACTAATACTTTAACTGTCAAATCTCCTAAGGATAACGTTACCCAAGGAATGCCTGTTGCATAAAAAGATATTGAGAAAAACAAAAAAGTATCGACTGTAGAGCCAATTAATGAAGAGGTTAATGGTGCCACAAACCATATCTTTTTTCTTAGTTTGTCAAAAATTTGAACATCTAACAATTGCGCTATTAGAAATGCAGTACCAGATCCAATGGCTATTCTAACTGAAATTAAATCTTCAAAGTTTGTTGAAAAAAATAATGTAAATATAATTCCTATAATAAATCCAATATATACAATTTTTCTAGCAATAATTTTACCGTAAGATCTATTTGCTAAATCTGTAATCAAAAAAGCTATGGGATAGCTAAACGCACCGTATGTCAGTATTTCTGACAGGCCATAATATGTGATTGGAAATTGTACTAAATAATTTGAAGCTAAGACAACAACTCCCATTATAAATGAAAGTAGTATAAAAAACTTTTTCATTACGCTGATTTACTAGGGGATACTTTGGGTGCTTTTTTTATGAATGGTGACTTAATTAATATACTTTTTTTTAATTTTTTTAATCTTGGTGATATGTTTTTATTTCTTACGGTCTTTAAAAATTCATCAAAAGTACCCTTTTTATCAACACATCTCATGCCTGCGTTACTTACAGTCAATGTCAAACTTCTTTTTAAAAGTTCACTTGTAAATTTCGTTTTTTTTAAATTTGGTAAAAATCTTCTATTAGTCTTATTGTTAGCATGACTAACATTGTGACCTTTCATTGGTATTTTACCAGTTAATTCGCATTTTTTAGACATAATATTTATTGACTATATAAGATGAGTCGGTGAACTCGTCAAGTTTATTAGCTTTAATTAAGCTGTTTCTTGCCTATTATTTCTTTAAAGTTCTTAATCCCGTCAGAAATTAATATTTCTTTTAGCTCTTTTTTTATTTTTCCCACAATATTAGGGCCTTGAAAAACCATACCAGTATATAATTGAACATAACTAGCTCCAGCTAAAAATTTTCTATGCGCACTTGCCCCTGAGTCCACACCACCCACTCCAATAATTTCAATTTTATTTTTTAATAATTTATAAAACTTACTTATTAATTTATTAGCCTCTTCTTCAAGGGGTTTTCCTGACAGACCACCTTTTTGATGCTTTAATATATTATTTAATTTTTCCCTGTTTTCTGCAGTAGTATTTGAAACAATTACTGCGCTTACTTTATGGTCTAACAATATTTTACTTATTAATTCTATTTGTTCCTCTGAAATATCTGGCGAAATTTTTACAACAATTGGTATTTTGGATTTAAGTTTAATTTTTTCTTCATGAACTGAATTCATTAATTCTTCAAATTTTTCCTCATCATGAAAAGTTCTTAAATTTTCTGTATTAGGTGAGGAAATATTAATTGTAATATAATCAGCAATATCATGGAAGGCTCTAAGGCCAATCAAATAATCATTTAGCCTATTATTGCTGTCCTTATTGGGACCTATATTAATTCCTAATAAACCTTTACTTAAATTAGATCGAATTCTATTGCTTACGTTTTCAGATCCTAAATTGTTAAATCCCAATCTATTTATAAGTGCTTGATCTTCAACCAATCTAAATACTCTTGGTTTTGGATTTCCATATTGTTTAAGCGGTGTAACAGTTCCCACTTCAACAAATCCAAATCCAAGTTTAAATAAAGAATTATAAACTTCAGCATTTTTATCAAATCCAGCGGCCATTCCAATTGGGTTATCTATTTCTTTACCAAATAGGTTGGTCTTGAACATTGAGACATCTTTATTTTTATCCATTAAATTTGGCGTCAAATTTAATTTTAAAGACTTAATTGCTAAATTATGAGCAGTTTCAGGATCAATTTTAAAAATTAATGATCTGAATTTTGAAAACATTATTTTATTTTTTCTGTTATTAATTTTTTAGTTTCATTAATACCAAAGAAACTTATAAAAAAACCCATTCTAGGACCATTTTCATCTCCAAACACAACTTCATAGATTAATTTAAACCAATCACGTAGATTTTCTGAATACCCGTTTTCTTTTCCAGTTGAATAAATTAATGTTTGAATATCTTCAGGTAACATTTCATCACTACACTCCTCAAGAGTCTTAACTAGAGCCTCTAATGCTATTTTTTCATTTGAATCTGGTTTTTTATATTTTTTCTGAAGTTTGATTACATCGTTAAAATATTTAATAGCGTAACCAATTAGATTATCAAAAATTAAATGATCTCTTTCTGAGATATCTTTTTTGTATTTTTTTACAAATTTCCAGAGTAATTCTTTAGAATCTGCATTACTTGCCTCTACTAAATTTAAAAGCATTGAAAAACTCATAATAGTATCTTCTTGCGGAATTGATCCGTTATGAACGTGCCAAACTGGATTCATTAATAATTGTAATTCGTTTTGATTTTTTGCTTTTTCTATAAAATCTAAATATTCATCCACCGTTTTTGGAACTATTTCTTTATACAGTTTTTTTGCTCTTTTAGGGTTTTGATACATATATAATGAAAGGCTTTCAGGAGATGCATACTCTAACCACTGATCAATAGTGATCCCATTACCTTTTGACTTGGAAATTTTTTCCCCTTTTTCATCTAAAAATAGTTCATAAGCAAAGCCGGATGGTTTTGTTTTGCCAATCAATTTAACTATCTTTGAAGATAATATTGCACTTTCAATTAAATCTTTTCCATACATTTCAAAATCTATATCAAGTGCAAACCACCTCATAGCCCAATCTACTTTCCATTGTAATTTACAATGTCCATCTAAAATACTTGTTTCAAGTTTTTTTCCATTATTATCGAAAATAATTTTAGACTTTTCTTTTATAAT
>Ga0307986_10002733_pt1 | contig 12545 bp, 9 predicted proteins | sample EllFjometageno82_FD_203170 | JGI IMG/M metagenome (GOLD analysis project Ga0307986, IMG submission 203170) | Marine microbial communities from Ellis Fjord, Antarctic Ocean - #82 | ecosystem: Environmental > Aquatic > Marine > Unclassified | place: Southern Ocean | collected 2014-10-09
TTAACTTGACAGGTATTTTATATTTCCCGAAGCTCAACAATGATCTTAATGTTCAAAAAGATAGAATTCAACTTTATCAAAATCAAGTATTTGTTACTGATAATGTTGAAGGAATTGTTCCTGAATTCTTAACACTTCTTAGAGGTGTAATTGACTCTCCAGACATTCCACTTAATGTATCTAGGAGTTACCTTCAGGCCGATGGAGCTGTTAAAAAAATAAGTAATTACATTACAAAAAAGGTAGCAGACAAATTAAGCAGTCTGTTTAAAAAAGATCGCAAAGGTTTTGAAGAAAAATGGAATGACATAAAAGTTGTTATCGAATATGGAATGCTAAGTGAAGATAAGTTTTTTGATAAGTCAGAAAGCTTTGCCCTTTTTCCTACTACCGATGGAGAATTTTTCACTTTTAAAGAATTACAAGAAAATATAAAAGACAATCAAACTGATAAGGATGATAAAATGATCATTCTTTACGCTTCAAATGCAGAGGATCAACATAGCTATATTATTCAGGCAAAAAACAAAGGATACAAAGTATTAATATTAGATTCTCCTATAATTGGTCATTTAATTCAAAAACTAGAGGGAAGTAAAGAAAATGTGTCTTTTGTTCGTGTAGATGGAGATACTGTTGAAAATCTAATAAAAAAAGAAGAAACCACACTTTCAAAACTATCTGAAAAAGAGCAAGAAGATCTTAAGCCAATTATCGAAGCTGTTGTAAAAGAAGGTGGATACACTGTGCAACTTGAAGCAATGGATAGTCAAGCATTACCGTTTGTTCTTACACAACCTGAGTTTATGAGACGAATGAAGGAAATGCAACAAACTGGTGGAGGTGGAATGATGATGGGTAATATGCCTGACATGTATAATTTAGTAGTAAACACTAATCATGAGCTCACAAATGAAATTTTAACTACTAAAACAGAAAAGAAACGAGTTCGCTTAATTCAACAAGCATTGGACCTTGCAAAACTATCTCAGAACTTATTACGAGGAGAAGCACTGACCCAATTTATTCAGCGAAGCGTTGATTTAATTAAATAATTAAAAAAGGGAAATTTAAATTTCCCTTTTTTTTTGATTTATGAGTATTACATTGATAAAGAATTAAGTGATCGAATTATTTCCAAAAAAAAATGAAGTCTTTTCACCAGTAATTAAAAACGGTGAAATCCTTTATATAACAAATTTTAAAGAAAAAGGTGAAGCAGACTTATTATTGAAAAAATTAGAAGATACTATTCCCTGGAGACAAGATAAGATTACAGTATATGGGAAAACATATGACCAGCCCAGACTAACCTCACTTCATTCAATTCAACAAAAACCATATTCCTACTCTAATATCACAATGCACCCGGGGGTAATGACAAATGAACTGCTCCAAATTCTTACTGAAATTGAATATGTAAAGCCTAATTTATATAATTCAGTATTACTTAATTTATATCGTAATGGAAAAGACAGCAATGGATGGCATGCAGACAATGAGTCAGCCTTAGGAATAAATCCTTCAATTGCATCACTGAGTTTAGGGGAAGAAAGATATTTTCATTTAAAACATAAAAAAATAAAAGATCAACGAATAAAATTGAAATTAGCGCATGGAAGTCTTTTAATTATGAGTGGAGAATTACAACATTACTGGCTTCATCAAATTCCAAAAACAACACGGACTGTTTCAACGAGAATTAATTTAACGTTTCGTAAAATTATATAAGTATAAAAAAATGCTTATTCAAAAATATTATTGAGAATTGCCGCCAAATGAATACCTCCATTTAATAATTGCTTGCGAACAATATTTATATATTCATATCGATATTTATACCCTAAATTACTTTTTTTAGGTAAGGTGGTGTAAATTCTATTTGTTAAAGCGTGGATTTCTAATAACCAATCATTTAATGAATTATTTTTGAGAGATTTAACTTCAAGAGAACTTAAAACAGGAAGGTTTACTGTCATTTCCGAATAACTCATACCATGACTGTCAATGATTCCACTATCCCAAACTCTATGTAGATTAGAATTTTTTCCAAACCATTTAACTTTTATATCATTCCCACCCTTATTTTTCAATTGTCCTAAATGTAATGGCTGGTGTAAATCACCAATAAAATGTATTAATAATTTTAGAAAAAATTGTTTCTGCCCTTTTGACTCATTACTATTCTTCAAAACATTAATACAATTCTGAATAGCAATAACTATATCTCCTTTAGGATTTTTATCACTTTCAGCATAAGTTTGATTTAGATCCAAATTTGCATAATGCCATGAATAGTATTTGTTGAATTTTTTGTCAGACTTTATATCATCTCCAAAGTTAGAGACATAGGCTAGGGATTCACCGTCCAATAATTCATTTAATGCTTTCGCTGTTCGTTTAGATATGTGCTGGTTGGCAACTTCACCAATAACACGGTGGCCTGTGGCTCCCCAGTTCCCAAAAAAATTAACTTCACTTGAATGGACTATGATTGGTAATAATGAAAGAATCATTATGAAAACTTTATTAGTATATGTTTTTGATTTCATGAATTTTTATAAAAATTTATTATATTAAAATTAAACCTTATTGAAGATGAATTGTCAAAATTAGAATACTATTTTTGCTAACCTAAAAGTAAAACCTAACGATTTGCAAAAAATACTTCTAAATTCATTTTTGATTTTTTCGATCCTTATTACTTCTGTTGTAATTGGTCAAGAAGAAAAGGAATTATTTGTGAATTCCATAAAAGGAGCTATTAAAATTGATGGTCTTTCTAATGAAATTCAATGGGAGAAAGCAAAATGGAGTAGCAGCTTTTGGATGTGGCGCCCAACAGATACTATTCAAGCAAACAAGCAGACACGTTTTAAAATGCTTCGTGATGAAAAAAACCTTTATATATTAATTGAAGTAACAACCAATGGAAACACTTTTACTACACCTAGTTTAAAGCGAGACTTTGAATGGTATGAATCCGATTCTGTCACTTTACTCTTTGACACTTTTAATGATGCTACCAATGCGTTTTCTTTTGCTACAAACCCCTTAGGGTTAAAATCAGATGGATTAATGTCAGGAGGAAATCAAAACTATCGAACCGACAGAAACTATGCATGGGATACAAAATGGACTGTAGAAACTTCAATTGAAGAGGGAAAGTATACCGCTGAATTTAAAATTCCCTTTAGTGCTTTCTTTTATGACAACACTCAAACTTCTTGGCGATTTAATATTTTTAGAAGAAACTTTGAAGGAAATGAAACAAGCTCATGGGCTCAAACACCTCAAAACCAAACCATTGGGAATCTTGCCTTTATGGGAAAAATGATTTTTGAAAAACCCTTAAAAAAAGCTCAAAATCCCATATCAATTATACCTTATCTAAGTTCGGCAAAATTTGAAGATTTTGAAAATAATATAAGTGATTTTAACTTTTCAGTAGGAGGTGATGCAAAGATTCCAATAGGAAACGCACTCAATTTAGATCTTACCCTTAATCCTGATTTTTCTCAAGTAGAGGTAGATGATCAAGTTGTAAACCTTACTCGATTTGCAATTTCACTCCCAGAAAAAAGACAATTTTTTACACAAAATGATGACTTATTTAAAGATTTTGGAGCCAATAATGATGTTGCTCCATTCTTTTCAAGAAGAATTGGTGTTGCAGAAGATTTAGACGGAAACACCATTGAAAACAAAATTATTGCTGGGGCACGTCTTAGTGGAAAATTAAACTCAAACCTTAGATTAGGATTTCTAAACATACTCACTGATGCTGATATTGCAAATGAAATTCCTTCTAATTTAAATACTGTTTTTACACTCCGCCAAAAAGTCTTTACTCGTTCGAATGTTAGTTTCTTTTTCATAGACAGAAGAACAACACAAGAGTATGATTTTATTTCAGAAGAAGAAAAAAAGAATAGCGTTACTGGAATTGAATACAATTTAGCCTCTCCGGATAGCAAATGGACAGGGCGTGCTTTCTTCCATAAATCATTTACAAATGGTTTAGATGATGACGATATTATTTCTGGTATAAGACTGCAAAGAAATACGCTCAGAAACAGAGTAGGAATGGAAGTTATTCACGGAGGGGAAGATTTTAGGTCTAACCTAGGTTTCTTTAAGAGAACTGGGTTTTTAAAACTTTCTCCAGAATACACTTATCGTATTTATCCAAAAAAAACCAACGTAACTAGTTATGAATTTAGCGAACGAACCTTTTTTGTTTTCAATCCGACAATAAATTATAAGCTAACCGATCGCTGGTTTATTTCTACATTTAGAAAACGCTATTTAAACAATACCAGTTTAGATTTAAGAATTATAAATCGTTATGAGTTTTTAACAGATGGTTTTGATCCTACACGTAGTAGTAATGGAATCAATCTTCCATCAAATTCAAGTTATAACTTTACTGATGTAGAATTGGGCTATCGTTCTGATCGAAGAAAAAAATTCAATTTTGACTCCAAAATATCATATGGTTCGTTTTACAACGGAACCAAATTTGCTTTAGAAAACGAATTTAAATGGCGCAAACAACCCATTTTCAATGCAAGTATGATTGTAAATTTCAATGCCATCAAGCTCCCAGAACCATATAGCTCAAAAGATATTTGGCTAATTAGTCCAAAACTAGACTTTACGTTTACTAAAACTTTATTTTGGACCACCTTTGTACAATACAATTCACAAGGTGAAAATCTTGGAGTAAATTCTAGATTACAATGGCGCTTTGCGCCGTTATCTGATTTATATATTGTTTATAATGATAACTATATCAGTACTGATAATTTCTCGCCAAGATATCGTAGTTTTAACCTGAAACTTACTTATTGGTTAAATATATAATTATGAAGAGAATAGATATTCGTTTTTTAATTTTTTTTTCTGCTTTTATTTTAATAACAGGCTGTAAACCTAAAAATAATATTGACAACATGATTGTCAAAGGCAGAATCGAAGGACTTCGAAAAGGAAAATTGTACCTTCAAAAAATTGAAGATACTCTCTTAGTTAATGTTGATTCAACTCTAATAAAAGGAACGCCAAACTTTAGTTTTAAAACACCTATTGAAACAGCTGAAATTTTTTATCTCTATTTAGATAAAGAAGATGGAGACAGTCTGAATGATCGTATTTTGTTTTTTGGTGAAAAAGGAACTATTGAAATCAATACACTTGTAAAAACTTTTGACAGTAGTGCGGAAATTAAAGGATCAAAAAATCAGGAATTACTCCAAGAGTACCTTTCGTTTAATAAGAAATTTAATGAACAAAATTTAGAATTGATTGAAGGATTTTATAAAGCTCAATTGAAAAAGAACTCTAAACAAAGTGACTCGTTACAGCAAAAAATTGATGATTTATTAAGAAGAAGATACTTGTATACTATCAATTTTGCTGCGCAAAATACTAATCAAAATATAGCGCCATATCTAGCGTTAACGAAGGTGTATGACGCTAACTTGTCCCTATTAGATTCTATAGCTATTAAAATGACTCCCGAAGTGAGGAACTCAAAATATGGGATAGAATTCGTGAATTATCTTGAAGAAAGAAGAAGTACTGAAAAAAAGTAATTTAAAGCTTTACCGTTTTTTTTATTAAATCAGTTATGGCTTTTGTTTTCTCTTCTTGAATGCTTTTAAATTGCTTTTTAATGTCGTCACCTTTAACGGAATTAACTTTTTGTATCAAACTATCAAAAGTAATGATAGCTTCATCAATTATCTTTTCACTTTTGGTTAAATCAGCGCTTGGATTTGAAAGTTCCCATAAATAAATTTCTTCAATTAAACCACCAATATCATTATTGATGTCTTTCTTTAGTTGTTTAATACTACTTGGCATTATTTTTTTAGTTTATTTATTAATATAATATTTTTTCTTAGATCATAAAAATGAAATCTAATCTACTATTTTTTTTATTGAATATGGTTTAACCCGAAAAAGTTACATAGTTTCTAGGAGTTTCATATAAAGTTACAGATAAATCATGTTTTTCATTTAAATGTGATATTAACTTTTGATATATAACTACTGCTATATTTTCAGCTGTCGGAATTAAATCTAAAAACTCCGGAACTTCTTCGTTTAGATTTTTGTGGTCAAATGCATCTTCAATTTTTTCTTTAATTAAATCTTTCAAAACTTTCATATCCATGACATAACCTGTTTCCGAGTCAATTTCACCGGTAATATGAGCAATTAATTCATAATTATGCCCGTGATAGTGAGGATTAGAGCATTTGCCAAAAATAGACATATTCTGAGCATCAGACCAATCTTTTCTGTACAAACGATGTGCTGCATTAAAATGAGCTTTTCTACTTATAGTTACTCGCATAGTTATACTTTTATATGATTATAGAATCGATCAAAAATGATCTTAAACCAAGCCGTATAATTATTGGGAATGGTTTTTATTTCTGTTATAATTTCTTCAAGATTCATCCATTTCCAGTTTGCTACTTCTTCACGATTAATAATGGGTTCAGAATCATAATACCCTAAAATAACATGATCAAATTCGTGTTCGGTAAGTCCATTATCAAAAGGTGCTTTATAAACAAAACTAAATAACTCTTCTAAGGGGGTTTTAATGCCCATTTCTTCTTGTAATCTTCTAGTTCCTGCTTCTAAATTAGTCTCTCCTAGCCTTTGGTGACTACAACAAGTATTAGTCCAAAGACCAGGAGAATGATATTTACTTAAAGCGCGTTGTTGTAACATTAGTTGTCCTTCTTTATTTAGTATAAAAACAGAAAAAGCACGATGTAAAATTGCCTTTTCATGTGCTTCCATTTTTGGCATTGTACCTAAAGGAACATCATTTATATCAACGAGAATAACTTCTTCTTTCATGAAAATCAAAATTACCCAAAATTTTCACAAAAACCTATTGAGAATCTTTTCGCTTAGGCCATTATTTATGATACTTTTACTTAAATTTTACAGATGGATTTTTTAAAAGAAATCAAACGACGTCGAACTTTTGGGATTATATCCCACCCTGATGCAGGTAAGACAACTTTAACAGAAAAATTACTTCTTTTCGGAGGGGCAATTCAAGAAGCAGGTGCTGTAAAATCTAATAAAATAAAAAAAGGTGCTACCAGTGATTTTATGGAAATTGAACGGCAACGTGGAATTTCTGTAGCTACATCAGTTTTAGCATTTGTTTATAAAGACAAAAAAATTAATATTCTAGACACACCAGGCCACAAAGACTTTTCTGAGGATACTTTTAGAACCCTCACGGCTGTTGACAGTGTTATTGTAGTTATTGATGTAGCTAAAGGAGTTGAAGAACAAACAGAAAAATTAGTAGAGGTTTGTCGGATGCGAAAAATTCCAATAATTGTATTTATAAATAAGCTAGATCGAGAAGGAAAAGATGCATTTGACTTGATGGATGAAGTGGAGCAGAAATTAGGTCTTCGAGTTACTCCATTGTCAATCCCTATTGGTATGGGGTACGATTTTAAAGGAATCTATAATATTTGGGAAAAAAATATTCAACTATTCCAGGATGAAAGCAAACAAATTATAGGGAAGAAACAGAAATTTAAATCATTAGATGCTCCAGAATTGGAGGCTGAAATTGGAACAACTGGTCTAAATAACTTAAAAGATGAATTGGAGTTAATAGGAGGTGTTTATCCACCCTTCAACCAACAAGAATATTTAGATGGGACCCTCCAACCAGTATTGTTTGGTTCAGCATTAAATAATTTTGGGGTTCAAGAATTACTCAATTGCTTTATTGAAATTGCTCCAGAACCATTGGCTAAACAATCTGATACACGATTGGTTAAGCCTGATGATAAAAAATTTGCTGGTTTTGTTTTTAAAATTCATGCTAATATGGATCCCAAACACCGAGATCGTTTAGCATTTATAAAAATTGTGTCAGGAACTTTTGAACGCAATACCCCCTATCATCATGTTCGATTAAATAAAAAATTAAAATTCTCCTCACCCAATGCATTTTTTGCAGAAAAAAAACAAATAGTAGACATTTCCTATCCAGGAGATATAGTAGGTATTCATGATACAGGGAATTTCAAAATTGGCGACACACTTACTTCAGGTGATATAATACAATTTAAAGGTATTCCCAGTTTTTCCCCTGAACATTTTCGCTTCATTAACAACAATGATCCACTTAAATCAAAGCAACTTGCCAAGGGAATTAATCAATTAATGGACGAGGGTGTTGCTCAACTATTTACCTTAGATCTAAATGGACGGAAGTTAGTTGGTACAGTAGGAGCTCTTCAATTTGAAGTTATTCAATATCGTTTACTCCATGAATATGGTGCAAAGTGTAGCTTTGAAAATTTCAATGTATACAAAGCCTGCTGGGTTGAAGCAAAAGATGATAGCGCAGATTTTAAAGAATTTCAACGAATCAAACAAAAATTTCTTGCCAAAGACAAAAGTGGAAAATTAGTATTCCTAGCTGACTCATCTTTTTCACTTCAAATGACTCAGGAAAAATTCAAAGAAGTAAAATTTCATTATACATCAGAATATTGAACAAAAAAAACCGCAATTCTGATTGCGGTTTTTTTTTGTTTATGCCTCTCCTGTAGGTCCAAAATTAAGGGGGATTTGAGGGGGTTCATTTGTTGTGATATCACCATTTGTAATTTCAAAACGCTTAATATTGTCACCTAAAGCTTTAAAAAAACGTTTGGCATGTTCAGGCGTTAAAATTACACGCGATTTGACTCTTGCCTTTGGTGATCCAGGCATTACAGTAATAAAGTCAACTATAAACTCAGAAGTTGAATGATTAATAATTGCTAAATTAGAATAAACGCCGTCAGAGGTGTCTTCATCAATAGTTATATTAAGCTGTTGCTCATTATTAGCTTTTTTATCACTCATTATCTAAAAACTTATTTCTTCTTCTTTATCAATCAGTAAACTATTGTACTCTTCTTTAGATCCAACAATCACATCGTTATATGATCTAAGTCCTGTACCTGCTGGAATTTTATGCCCAACAATTACGTTCTCTTTCAATCCCTCTAAGAAGTCAACTTTACCACTAACTGCAGCTTCATTTAGTACTTTGGTTGTTTCTTGGAATGATGCAGCAGAGATAAAGGATTTAGTTTGAAGTGAAGCTCTTGTTATTCCTTGTAATTCAGGAGTGGCTGTTGCTGGTGTAGCATCACGGGCTATAACCAACTGCTTATCTTCTCTTGTAAGTAAAGAATTTTCATCACGTAATTGACGTGCTGAAACAACCTGACCTTGTTTCAAGTTCTCAGAAGCGCCAATATCTTCAATGATTTTCATACCATATAAATTATCATTTTCTGTAATAAAATCATAACGGAAAATTAATTGATTCTCTAAGAAAATTGAATCTCCTGGATCTTGGATTCTAACTTTACGCATCATTTGTCGAACTACTACCTCGAAATGCTTATCATTAATTTTTACTCCTTGTAAACGGTATACTTCTTGAATTTCATTTACTAAGTACTGCTGAACAGCTGAAGGTCCTTTAATTTTTAAAATATCTGCAGGAGTTGTAGCTCCATCAGACAATGACATTCCTGCTTTTACAAAATCATTTTCCTGAACTAAAATCTGATTTGACAATTTAACCAAATACTTCTTTATATCACCAAACTTAGATTCTACGATGATTTCACGATTACCTCTTTTAATTTTACCAAAAGAAACAACTCCATCAATTTCCGAAACTACTGCAGGATTAGATGGATTCCGTGCTTCAAATAATTCTGTAACACGTGGTAAACCTCCTGTAATATCTCCTGATTTTGCAGATTTTCTTGGGATTTTAACTAATATTTTTCCGACATCAATTTTATCACCATCATTTACGATAAGGTGTGCTCCTAACGGAAGGTTATAAGAACGTAGTATTACACCTTTTTTATCAGCAATAGATAGGGTTGGAACTACTTTCTTGTTTCTAGATTCAGAAATTACTTTTTCTTGGAAACCAGTTTGTTCATCAATTTCTACCTGATAAGTAATTCCTTGTTCAATATTCTCAAATATAATTTTACCAGCAAACTCTGATACAATCACTCCGTTAAATGGATCCCATTTACAAATTAAAGCATCTTGTTTTAGTTTTGCTCCATTTTTAATGTGGATAGAAGAACCATAGGGTATATTCTTTGTGCTTAAAACACTTTTAGTTTTAGCATCTAAAATTTTAATTTCAGAAGTACGTGAAATTACAATCTCCGCATCATTACCATCAGCGTCTTTGCCTTGAACTGTTTTAAGATCTTCTATTTCTGCAATACCCTCAAACTTAGCTAAAAGTTTATTTTCTTCAGAAATATTTCCAGCAACACCACCAACGTGAAAAGTTCTAAGTGTTAACTGAGTTCCAGGCTCTCCAATCGACTGAGCAGCAATAACTCCTACAGCTTCGCCACGTTGAACCATTTTATTTGTGGCTAAGTTACGCCCGTAGCATTTAGAACAAATACCTCGTTTTGTAGCACATGTAAGCGGTGAACGAACTTCAACAGATTCTAATGGTGTCTTTTCAACAAGACTCACATGCGCGTCTTTGATTTCTTCTCCAGCTTCAACTAAAACATCATTTGTTCTTGGATCAATAATATCATGAAGCGCTACACGTCCTAATATACGTTCCCCAAGTGACTCAACAATTTCTTCGTTTTTCTTAAGTGGTTTTACTTCTATGCCACGTAAAGTTTCACAGTCTTCAAGATTAACAATCACATCTTGAGAAACATCGTGTAAACGTCTTGTTAAGTAACCTGCATCAGCAGTCTTAAGTGCGGTATCTGCTAATCCTTTACGAGCACCGTGTGTTGAAATAAAATATTCTAAAATAGAAAGTCCTTCTTTAAAATTAGAAAGAATTGGATTTTCTATAATCTCTCCACCTCCTACATTAGATTTTTTAGGTTTGGCCATCAAACCACGCATTCCCGTTAACTGACGAATCTGTTCTTTAGATCCACGAGCACCAGAATCTAACATCATAAATACAGAATTAAATCCTTGTTGATCTTCGCTAATTCGTTTCATTGCTAATTCAGTCAACATAGCATTGGTAGAAGTCCAAATATCAATTACCTGATTATAACGCTCGTTATTGGTGATTAATCCCATATTATAATTTCCAATAACTCCATCAACTTGAGAATTAGCATCTTTAATCATCATTGTTTTCTCTGGCGGAATAATAATATCTCCTAAACTGAAGGAAAGACCACCTTTAAAAGCAAAACCATATCCCATTCCTTTAATTTTATCTAAAAATTCAGCGGTTTCTGGAACACTAGTTACTTTTAATATATCTCCAATAATTTCTCTAAGATTTTTCTTAGTCAAGACAACATTAAAGAAACCTGCCTGTTCTGGAACAACTTCGTTAAACAAAACACGTCCAACTGTGGAATCGATAATTTGATATTCTAATTCTCCTTCTTTATTGAAACTTTTAGCTCTGATTTTAATCATTGCATTAAGCTCAACACGTTTTTCATTAAGTGCAATGTGAACTTCTTCTGAAGAATAGAAAATTAAACCTTCTCCTTTAACTTTATTCTTAGCAGTAGACTTTCTTGCTTTGGTCATATAATAAAGACCCAATACCATGTCCTGTGAAGGAACCGTAATTGGTGAACCATTTGCAGGATTCAAAATACTGTGAGAAGCCAACATTAAAAGTTGACATTCTAAAATAGCTTCTGGTCCTAATGGTAAATGAACTGCCATTTGATCACCATCAAAATCAGCATTAAAAGCAGTACAAACTAAGGGATGTAACTGGATTGCTTTACCTTCAATTAATTTTGGTTGAAAAGCCTGTATACCTAGGCGGTGTAAAGTAGGAGCACGGTTCAACATGACCGGGTGTCCTTTTAAAACGTTTTCTAAGATATCCCAAACCACAGGTTCTTTACGGTCTATAATTTTTTTGGCAGATTTAACCGTTTTTACAATTCCCCTTTCAATAATCTTTCTAATAATGAATGGTTTATATAGTTCCGCTGCCATATCTTTTGGCAATCCACATTCAAAAAGTTTTAATTCTGGTCCTACGACAATTACAGAACGTGCAGAGTAATCTACACGTTTCCCTAATAAGTTTTGACGGAAACGTCCCTGTTTCCCTTTTAATGAATCTGAAAGTGATTTCAAAGGTCGGTTAGAGTCTGTTTTTACAGCTGATGATTTGCGCGTATTATCAAATAAAGAATCTACTGATTCTTGTAACATACGTTTCTCATTTCTAAGAATTACCTCAGGTGCTTTAATTTCTACCAATCTTTTTAGACGGTTGTTTCTAATAATCACACGACGATAAAGATCATTTAAATCTGAAGTCGCAAAACGACCACCGTCTAGTGGAACTAGTGGGCGTAATTCTGGTGGAATTACTGGAACCACTTTCATAATCATCCATTGAGGAAGGTTTTCGCCTCGTTGATTTGCATCACGAAAAGCTTCTACCACTTGGAGTCTTTTTAAAGCTTCCGTTTTACGTT